>Ga0208900_1000031_pt1 | contig 90929 bp, 89 predicted proteins | sample AntAceMetag02UKK_FD_184763 | JGI IMG/M metagenome (GOLD analysis project Ga0208900, IMG submission 184763) | Saline lake microbial communities from Ace Lake, Antarctica - Antarctic Ace Lake Metagenome 02UKK (SPAdes) (version 2) | ecosystem: Environmental > Aquatic > Non-marine Saline and... | reverse complement strand
CTTGCCGTCAGCGTGGATGTCACAGAAAAAAATCTTGCCCAGAAAGATCTGCAGATGGCCAAGGAAAAGCTGTCCCAATACTCCCTGGACCTTGAAGGCCAGGTTAAAAAACGAACTGCCCAGCTGGAAAAGGCCCAGGTAAGTCTGAAGAACCTGTCCAAAAATATCATTGCCTCCCAGGAAAGAGAAAAGGAACTGATGGCACAAGAACTCCACGATCAACTGGGTCAGGTGCTGACAGCCCTGCGCATTGATGCCGTCTGGATCGAACGCTATCTGATAAAAATTGATGCCAAGGCCTGGGAAAGGGCAAAAAGAATGAGTGCCCTTATTGATGATACCATAGAGGATGTCAGGGATATGGCCTACCGCCTGAGGCCCCGGGTTCTGGATGATCTGGGCCTGACCGATGCCCTTGAATCTTTGGTGTCAGATTTTGAAAAAAGATCGAATGTTTCCTGCGTTTTCCACCATGATGTTCTCCCGGAAATTGACAAGACACTTGCCACAGCTCTATACAGAATCGGGCAGGAAGCGGTAACCAACTCATTGAGGCATTCTTGTGCCAACACCATCCTGGTTGAATTGAGAATGGATCAGCAGGGCATTGTCCTCACCATTGAAGATGACGGCTGCGGATTTGATCTTGGCAACACCACAGATCGAAACGGTTTTGGACTTGAAGGCATGCAGGAAAGAGCAAACCTTGCTGGCGGACGACTGACCATTGAAACTGCCAAGTCCCAAGGAACCAAAATCTGTTGTAACGTAACGATAAAAGGATAAACCATGATCAAGGTATTGCTTGCAGACGACCATCGTATCGTCAGAGAAGGCTTAAGAAGGGTACTTGAAGACAGCAATGAAATAAAGGTCATTGCAGAAGCTGCCGACGGGGAAACCGCCTTTGACGAGGCCATGGAAAAAAACCCGGACGTGGCTGTCATTGACATCTCAATGCCCGGAATGGACGGTCTTGAAGTGGTGGCCCGGATGGCCAGCTACTGCCCGGATATTCCCGTACTGATTCTAACCATGCACGATGAAGAACAATATGTTATTCGGGCCATTGAGGCCGGTGCCATGGGATATGTTACCAAACAGTCTGCGCCGGAACAATTGGTTGAAGCCGTCAAACGAATCAATGCCGGCGGCCGGTATCTCACGGAAAAAGCAAGTGAGGCTTTAGCCTTGAGAGTGATCCGGGGCAAGAAGGATCAAAGCCTGACAGAATCCTTATCCATGCGGGAACTTCAGGTTTTAAGAAAACTTGCCATGGGCAATACCAACCGGGAAATTGCCACATCCTATAATATCAGTGTAAAAACTGTTGATACCTACCGGGCAAGGATATTAAAAAAACTGAACATCAGAAATAATACTGAATTATCCCGGTATGCCATTCAAAATAAATTGGTGGAATTATAATTTTTAGCGGTCAAACCGGTCAAAATTCATAAAGATCTTGTTCAAGGTGGTGCGGCATTGTTCCATTTCTTCAAGGGAAATCCCCGTATCCGCCTCACGGAGCATCTCCTCCACCAGGGCCATAAGATCCTCCTGGAACTCCTTGGCCTTGTTGGTCAGATAGACGAGGTTGCTTCTTTTATCGGTCCGATCCGGTATTCTTAACACAATATTCTTCTTTTCGAGTACATTCAGCAATCGGGTAATGGCAGCCTTGTCCTTGACAGCAATATTCGACAATTCCTGCTGGGTCTGGCCATCCTTACGGTACAAATGAATGAGAATACTCCATTGCTCGTAGCTGATATCAAATCCTGCATCTGCAAATTTTTTTGTCAGCCGTTTAACAATGGCCCTTGAGGTTCTACCCACCAAATATCCAATGGAAGAGTCAATGACACGCTCAAAATTGTCCATACGTAAATTTCATTTCCTAAGGGTTAGATTCCCACCAGATAATCAGCAATCAGATCAACAATAAAATAGTCGCGACCCGTGATTACCCTGGTAATTTAATTGGTTCCCAGACAATATGGTATAAAAAAGTTGATTGTGCAACTAAATCTTAAAATATTTTATCACCAGCCCAAATAAAAATCACCCCTGACCAAAACCCTTATCAAGGATCCAATGCCAGGGGTGATCAATCTTCTTTATGGCTGACAAACTGTGATAAAGAAATTTTCTTAGGATGAGGCTTTCTTTGAAAACATCTCTTTTAAATATTTGATCCAGATACCGCTTAAAACCCAGGAATAAAGCCAGGTCCCGAAAAAGATGGCAATAAAGGCCTTGATAATATCCATGGAACTCCCGTTAAGGGAAAATCCCGGAACATACCCGAACAAAATGGGGCCCAGATAGAGGAACTTGGCAAACTTAAAGGCGGAAAACGCCGTCTTCCACATGTTGGCCTTGGCAATGGTGGCCCCGGCAAATGCAGCAATACATACCGGCGGTGTTATATTGGAATCCTGGGACAGCCAGTATACGATCATGTGGGCGGCTATCTGGTTAACACCAAGATGGGTCAGGGCTGGCACAGCCACAACAGCCGTTATAAGGTAGGCGGCCGTAACCGGAACCCCCATCCCCAGAACCAGGGAGGCCAGGGCCACCAGGAAAATGGTCAGCAGCAAGGAGCCGCCGGCAAGCTCAATCATGATGTCGGCAAAGGTCAGCACCAAGCCGGAAAAGGTGAGCACCCCAATAATAATACCGATGACGCCCACGGTGGCGCCAATTTTCAGGCTGTTCTCAGTCCCGGACCTGGAGGCTTCCATAAATTGTTTGGGCCCGATCCTTGTATCTTTTCTCACATAAGAGACAGCTATACAGGAAACAAGCCCTAAAATGGCCGAATAACCCGGGGAAAATCCATAGAGCATGAAAATCGTTATGACCACCAGGGGCATGATATAAAACCATTGTTTTTTAAAAATTTCCATGGGGGAAAATTTGGATTTCTCCCCCACAATATTCTCTTTTTTGGCTTCATAATGGACCATGCAAAACACCGAGAAAAAATACATCAAAGCAGGAAAAATGGCCACCAGCATAATGGTTGAATAGGGGACCCCGGTCAGTTCCGCCATGATAAAGCCGCCTGCTCCCATGATGGGGGGCATGAACATACCACCAATGGAAGCGGCCGGTTCAATACCGCCAGCGATATGGGGCTTAAACCCTGCTTTTTTCATCATGGGAATGGTAAACATGCCCGTTGATACGGTATTGGCAATGGCAGACCCTGAAATGGAGCCGAACAGACCCGAAGCAATAACAGAAACCTTGGCCGGTCCCCCGATCTTATGGCCCACCGCTGCCAGGGGCCAGTCGATGAAAAATTTCTGGGCCCCGCATTTTTCCAGGAAAGCGCCAAACAAGACAAAGAGGATCACATAGGTGGCCAACACATTGGCCATGATACCGAACACACCGTCACTCTTGTAAAAAATACTGACACACAGTTCGGTAAAGGGTGCCCCGGCATGGGAGACCAGATCCGGTGCCAGGTATCCGTAAACCCCATAGAGCATCATGACAGTGCCCAGGATCACAAACACATTTCCCACCACCCGTCTGGCCAGTTCAATGCCGATGAGCACGCCAATGATGGCAAACACCGCGTCGGTCTGGGTTTCTGCCCCGGTTCTGTAGTTGATAGCTTCAAACATAAAGATCCAATATCCGATGGATACCACAGAACCCAGAATCAGCAGATAATCAATGACTCTCCCGATTTTTGTTTTGGCTTTATACAAAAGAAAGGCTAGAACATAGGTGATAATAACATATACCCCCCTGTGATACTGGGTGGCCATGGGCTGCACCACGGCTGCCCAGGAGTAAAAAACGACCAGGAACACCGAGCAGATATCAAATACAATTTGCTCGAAGCGATTTAGTTTTTCATACACGGTTTGCCTTCCTATGGTAAAAAATTATTAGAGATATATCGTAACGACTTTATTGGGGGGGTGGTTCAGGTACGGGAACGCCCCGTACCTGAACACTAAACAAAAAACCTAGGCTCAGGTCTTATAAAGCACCTTTTTCTTTCCAGAATTTCTCAGCACCGGGATGAAAGGGCGTCACAACACCATCGGCTCCGGTTTTAAGGGACATGAGTTTAAATGTTTTTTTCTGTTCTTTCATGTGGGCAAGCCCTTCATCCGTATAGATAAGAGAGAGCATTTTGTAAACGGCTTCAGCGGAAACTTTGGAATTTGCTACCCACAGGGCGGAATCCTGAAAAGAAGGAGAATCATAATCTACGCCTTTATAGGTTTTGGCAGGAACGGTCAGTTTCGCAAAATAGGGATATTTGTCATAAAAACCACTGGCTTTTGCATCTGCATCCAGGTTAACCAGGGCGATGTCATTGGTCTGGGCAGCCATGATAACGGCACCGGAAGGAAAGGCGGTGAACAACCAGAAAGCATCCAGTTGATTGTTACCAAAAGCCTGGGCTGCATCGTTGTAACCCATTGCATTTCTTTCAATTTTGTCCCAGACTCCCATGTGGCTGAAAAAAAGTTCACAATTGGCAAAGGCACCGGAACCCGCGTTTCCCACACCCACTTTTTTGCCAACCAGGTCCTTCACACTTTTGATACCGGAATCAGCACGGACGACCAGTTGACCAGGAGCACCATAGAGCCATGCAACCGCCATAACGTCTTCGTATTTTTTGGTATCATTTTTCATCATACCATTGCGTCCAAGATAAACGTGTCCGGAATACACAACGCTCATCTGCTGTTTGCCAGAATTTGTTTTTCTCAGGTTTTCCACGGAACCAGCTGAGGACTGTGCCTGCACCTTGAACTCAGATACTGCCTTCATGGGTTTGTACACCTGGATAGCATTGGCAACCACCTGGAATGTCCCACCGGCAGGTCCGCCGCCGAATACGATTCTTTCCTTGGCAAATGCCGATTGGCAGAATGCCATTGAAACCACTGCGATAAAACCGATGACCAATAAACGTTTCGCTTTCATAGGGTTCTCCTTAAATGTGTATTGAATAAAAAAACAATTAACAAACTTTCTTTACCGATTATCAACCTATCAAGAAGGAGTTCAAGGATCAATTGGAGGATTTCTGATTGTGCTGTAGTAATTTTTCTTACAAATTTTCCCGAGACCCGGCTCAAAACCCCAAATTAGTCAAACTCAATTTTATTTAAAATCAAACCCGAGGCAGGGGCAATATATCTTAATGGGTGGCCGGCCTTTCCCCCAAGAGACTCCCTGACCTCTGCCAAACAAATCTCCCCCCTGCCAAGGCTTAAAAGTTGCCCCATGATCAACCGGACCTGGTTTCGCATGAATCCCCTGGACTCAATTCGATAGGCATAACTTTTTTCCGGGAAGAAACTGGCTGAAAAGGCCCTGTTTTCTTCAATCTGGCTGACAAGAATATCTCTTTGGAATTGAGTGCCGGGCTTGGGCTTTGTACAGTATCGTCTGAAATCATGCGAGCCTAAAAAAATTTTCGCCCCTTGTTTCATCAGCTCAATATCCAGAGGATCCTGAAAGGAACTGATCAAAGGCGCACTGAAGGGATGGGGTTTTTCACCAAAGGAGAACAGATAGAGATATTCCTTTGTCCTGGGGGTGTTGATGATATTAAAACTTTTATCAACTGCCGTGATTTTCAAAGCACGAATGTCATTGGGCAGGTTTAAATTCAATTCCATAAGAAAGGATTCTGTATCAAGGGGCGCATCTGTAAACAACTCAAATGCCGAATGGTTTGCAGAGACCTTTGAATCGGTCCGGCTGGTGCCCAGAAGTTTATATTTTTCAGGGCCCAAAATATAACCAAAGGTCTTTTTCACCATGGATTCAATGGTTTTTAGGCCCGGCTGTTTTAACCAGCCATGATACCTGAATCCTAGGTATTGGATTTGAATTAAATAATAATATTTTATCTTCATCAATTCCCATCTTACCATTTTAGCGTTGAATTGACAGCCGCAGTTTTTGAACAGCTGTTGTCAGATGAGCCTTATCAGATGAGCCTTATCAGATGAGCCTTATCAGGTGAGCGTTATGGAAGTACCTGATCCAGGGAGGTGAGAATTTTAGAAAAGCGTTGGCCATTCGTTGAATAGGTTTTGTAAAAGGTTAAGCAATTTTCAACAATGGCCAGAACCTTTTGCCGTGATTGGATTCCGGGCACTTCCATGGCCAATCGCGGATGACGGCCAAGCCGTCCCCCCAGCAGCACCCGAAACCCTCGTTCCGATTCCTCAATGGTCCCCGTGGGACAGGCGGTTATGCATTTGCCACAGGACAGACAAAGATCCGGGTCAATGACGGGGTGTTCTTTTATTTCTAGACAGATCGCTCGGTCCGGGCAGGCATCCACACAAGCCATGCACCGGGTGCACTCTTTTGTCCCTGCCAAAGGCCGGGCAGCCCCGATGATACCAATGTCCACAATCTGGGGACGGGAACAGGCATTGGGACAGTCTGACAGGGAAACCCTGAATTCATGGTGAAATTTTAAATCGCCGGGTACACTTTTCTTTAAAAAAGAAAAAATATCTGCCTCGTCCATGAGGGCGGTAATGCCCCCAAGAAGTTTAGTACAGGAGTTGGCGCTATTGGGGCAGCCCTCCCCCCCGAAACAGGTGGAAATATCATAGCCCCTCACCTCTTTTTCCATACCGCCCTTGGACAAAAATTGTTTTTTCAGGGAGGTAACATCTTCTATCCCCACCTCTCGTTTGCCACAGCTTTGGGCATGGGCTTCCACTCGTTGACGTACCTTTTTTCGAACAAAAAAAGGTACGTTTTTTATGGCAGCGTCAGCTTCAACAGCCCATTTCATGAAAGGATTTTTCCCTGGGCACTGATAACAACTTCTTTAAAGGGAAGATCCACCCCTGCTCGCTCAAGGGCTCGTTTGATAATTCCGGCCATGCTTGAACAGCAGGGCACTTCCATGACCACAGAGGTGATACTCTTGATACCGGACTCGGCAAATACCTGGGCAAGCTTGTCCACATAGCTATCCGCATCATCAAACTTGGGGCATCCGGTCATGACGGTCTTGCCTTTTAGGAAATCTTTATGAAAAGAAGGATAGGCCACGGTAACACAATCGGCGGCAATCAACAGATCCGATCCTTTTAAAAAGGGAGCACCGGCAGGGACCAGGCGAATCTTCACCGGCCAATGGCCCAGGGCAGAAGGACCACCGGAGGGTTGTGACTTTGCTTCATTGGCACAATTGCAGGCATGTCCCTCATCTGCAATGGGAAAGGTTTTCAATGCAGCAGAGGGACACCCCCCGGAGACAGGGGCTTTTTTGTCTTCTTTCTGCTGTTTGAGCAGTTCTTCAACGGCTTCTTCGTCAAATTCGTCTGCTTCCCGTTCAATCACCTTTAGGGCTCCCTGGGGGCAGTCTCCCAGACAAGCTCCCAGGCCATCGCAATATTTATCGGCAACAACCTTGGCTTTACCCTCCACAATCTGAATGGCACCTTCGGCACAGGCCAGAATACAATTACCGCATCCGTCACAGAGTTCTTCGTCAATCTCAATTATTTTTCGCGTTACTATCATTTTATTCTCCTTACAAGGAATAGTAGTTACCGCATCCCGTTTTCTTTAATTGTCCTGCATTAAGACTTTTTTTGCCAAATCATTTCCCGATTCCGTCAAAAAAAGCCGGTCCAGTTTTGCCAGAAACTCAGGCGTCTCAATCCCTTTTCTATCCTTGCATTCAGCCATATTGGTCAGCATATCTGCATCATGGAGAACCTTAAAATTCAAACTCTCATCCTCACCCGGATGATGATGATGGCCGATAATGTCGCAGACTTCTTCAACAAGCTCTTTTTTTGCCCCTAGATCTTCCATGAGCTCCCTTGCCACAGGCGGGCCTTCTTGTTCCTGGTAACGGGCAGCGGAAGAATTGTATTTTTCTTCAGCATTTTTTATACCAATATCATGGAGATAGGCAGCACACAAAACCACCGCCAGGTTTGCCTTTTCTCGTTTACCAATTTGTTCGGCATACCTGGCAACTTTACCGGCATGGCCGATGCGTTTAAAATCCGTGCCAAAATAGCGTTTCATCGCCACCGCCACCCGGTCTTTAAGAAGGTCGTTCCGCTTTGCCAAAAACTCTTCAGGCAGGGTTCCCATACATTGTTCGGCAAATTTGCAATAGGAGGCACATCCAAAATCCATCTTTGGATTTACAATTTTTTTCTTGCAATTGCCACAGCGCCGGGTGGCATCATCTTTGAAAAATTCCATGGGATGTCCGCATTCCGGGCATGCTGTTTCAAAAATCGAATCCTGATTCCAGTATTGAGTATCCTGTCCTGGGCATTTCATGAGTTACCCTCCTTCCTTTGAGAACTGTGGGGAGCAGCAGGCAGGAGACAAGTTCTCCTGCCTGCCAATTTTAATAATTTACTTACCTTGCATCATGGCTTCAATATCAGCCTCTGGCTCGGTAATGGGTTTAATGTTAAAATTTTCAACCAGCACGTTCAGTACAGCCGGAGAAACAAAGGCTGGCAAAGTTGGCCCCAGGCGAATACCTTTGATTCCCAAAGAAAGCAATGCCAGAAGAACGGCAACGGCTTTTTGCTCATACCATCCGATATCAAAAGAAATGGGCAGGTCATTGATGTCGTCCAGCTCAAAAACTTCCTTGAGTTTCAGGGCGATTACCGCCAGAGAATAACAATCGTTGCACTGACCGGCATCTAAAACCCTTGGGATACCGCCGATATCGCCCAGGTTCAGTTTATTATAGCGATACTTGGCACATCCTGCGGTCAGAATGACAGCATCCTGGGGCAATTTTTCAGCAACTTCGGTAAAATAATTACGGCTTTTATGACGGCCGTCGCATCCGGCCATGACCACAAACCGTTTAATGGCACCAGATTTCACCGCGGCAACCACCTTGTCGGCCAAGGCCAGCACCTGGTTGTGGGCAAACCCGCCCACAATTTTCCCCGTCTCAAGCTCCTTGGGAGAAGCGCATGTTTTGGCCTGTTCAACAAGAGCTGAAAAATCCTTGGTCCCGTTCACGTGGGAGATATGGGCAGCTCCGGGGTAGGAAGCAACCCCTGTGGTATAAAGTTTATCCAGATAGGTGTTGCTCTTTTTCATGGGCACCACGCAATTGGTGGTCATGAGTATGGGACCGTTAAACGCCTCAAACTCTTCGTTCTGATGCCACCAGGATCCGCCGTAATTGCCTTTCAAATGATCATATTTTTTAAAGGCCGGGTAATAATTGGCAGGAAGCATTTCCCCGTGGGTGTAAACATCCACGCCAGTTCCTTGGGTCTGTTTTAACAAATCTTCCATATCTTTAAGATCATGGCCGGAAATGAGTATCCCCGATTTTGTTCCCACGCCGATATTAACCTCTGATATTTCAGGATGACCATAGGCAGTGGTATTGGCTTCATCCAGGGCCGCCATGGTGGTCACGGTGACGCTGCCGCATTTAAGAACCATGGCCACCATCTCATCCACGGACAAATCTTGGGTCATGGAGGCAAGCGCCTCATACATGAAATCCCAGATTTCCTCTTTTTCCACCCCGAGAATTGCGGCATGGTCTGCATAGGCAGCCATTCCCTTGAGGCCGAGGATCAGCAATTCCCTTAAGGACCTGACATCTTCATTTTCCGTGGCCAGAACACCAACCGCTTCCGCCTTTGCCTGGAAGGTTGCCACATCATTGGAATACCAGGTGGCGCTCTCGTGGAGATCACCGCCCAATTTGTCGCCGCCCGCAGCGGCCAGTTCTTTTTTTACCACTTGGGCACGGTTGATCCAGTCGACCAGATTCTCATCATTGAAATTGGTATTGGTAATGGTGGTAAAGAGCCCCTGACCAATAAAGGCAGCGGCTGAATTGGATACAGCGATACCGGCTGCCTTGGATTTTTGAGCGATAACGGCTATTCCCTTGAGATTAAAAATCAAAAGATCCTGGAGATTGGCGGTGGTATTTTCTTTTCCGCACATTCCCTTAATGGTACAGCCTTCATTTTTGGCGGCTTCCTGACATTGAAAACAAAACATGTTACATTCTCCTTTGGTTATGGTGAAAGATAATCAATCTTTTACATCTCATCTTAATTCTCATCTTTACATCTTGTATTGAACTTACTATAGAGAGAGATATAAAACCTTGATCTGGATCAAGTTACAAACTTTTTTTTATGCTTTTGTTAAAAAAATAAATGGATATAAGTTACGAAATTTATGGGAGCAATATACCATTAATATATTAAAGATAATACCGCTTTTCTCGGGACTTTCAACCCCCCTGCTTGAGAAAATCCAGGCCATTGCTCTTGAGCGCCTCTTTAATAAGGGTCAGCTCATTTTCCAGGAACAAGACAAAGGGGATGGATTTTATATAGTAAATACAGGGAAAATAAAGGTTTTCAAACTCTCCGTTGAAGGAAAAGAGCAAATCCTCCATATTTACGGGCCCGGTCATACCTTTGGAGAGGTACCGGTCTTTGAAGGCAAAAATTTCCCAGCCTCGGCCATGGCCATTGAAGAGTCAAGTATTCTTTTTCTGCCCCGGGACAAATTTGTCAACCTGATCACCACCACCCCGGCGCTTTCCATGAACATGCTGGCGGATCTTTCAAAACGATTGCGGGACTTTACCATACAGATTGAAAACCTGAGCCTCAAAGAAGTTCCTGCCAGGCTGGCTGCCTATATTTTAACCCTGGCAGCGGAACAAAAGAATGATAAAAAGGTCACCCTTCCCATTTCCAAAGCCCAGCTCTCAAATCTCATCGGTACCACCCCCGAAACCATCTCAAGAATCTTCAAAAAAATGGCCGATGCCCAATTGATCGAAGTCAAAACAAAGGTCATTTTCATCCATGATATGGAAGGGTTGTCAGAATTATCTGAATCCGGTCGCCTCTAATTTTGACAGCATGGAACCAGGGAATCAAATTCCATAAAGAAATTATTTACATTCAAGGATTTACAGAGTATTTTATAAAAAGGACGGGTTGTATTTATTTATGGCGAACTGGATGAAAACCCCATGACATATAAGAAAGGGTCATTATGTCATGGCTCAGTAAATGGGTCTTGTTGAGACAGCCAGCATGCCTGAATCGCTATTGGTACCCCGTCAAAAGGAGTACAACTCAATTAAAAACATACCTTTTATAAACCTTTCAATGCCAAGGAGGAAAAATGGGAAAATTACTTAGGATAAACACCAGGGAAAAAACCTTTACTTTTGAAGAAACACCCGAAGCCTATGCAGGCCTTGGGGGCCGCGCACTGACCTCTAAACTAATTTTAGACGAAGTACCGGCCACCTGCCACCCCCTGGGAAAAAACAACAAATTGGTTTTTTCACCGGGCATCATGTCAGGCTCTCCCACAGCCAACTCCGGCCGGTTATCCGCAGGGGCAAAGTCCCCCCTTACCGGCGGGATCAAAGAGAGCAACGCGGGAGGATATATTTCCCAGAAACTGGCCAGACTGGGCATCACCGGCCTGGTACTTGAAGACAAACCAGATTCAGACGATTACAGCATCCTTGTCATCAACAAGGACGGGGTAGAAATTTTGCCGGCCGGTGATCTTGTCAAAGCCGGAAACTATGAGGTCATGGAAAAACTATGGGCTAAATACGGTAAAAACACAGGGGTCATGAGCATTGGCCAGGCAGGCGAGCAATGCCTCAAGGCGGCTTCCATTCAACAGGCCGACATGAACGGCCGGCCCGGACGTGCCCACGGCAGGGGCGGCCTTGGAGCTGTCATGGGATCCAAAAGAATCAAAGCCATCGTCGTAGACGACAAAGGCGCTCCCAGGATAGAAATCAAAGATCCTGAAGCCTTTAAACTAGCCAACAAACGCTGGGTGGAAATGCTTCGAAACCATCCGGTAACCGGGGAAGGTCTGCCCGCCTTTGGCACAGCCGTCCTGGTAAACGTGATCAACGAAGCCGGTGCCCTGCCCACCAAAAATTTTAGGACCGGCCGGTTTGAAGATGTCCAGAGCATCAGCGGTGAAACCATGGCGGGAAACATTGAAAAAAGAGGGGGCATCACCACCGAAGGCTGCCATCCCGGTTGTGTGATAAAATGCTCCAATGTCTACCATGACAAGGACGGCAAGTACCTGACCTCGGGGTTTGAATATGAGACCATCTGGGCATTCGGCGCCCACACCACCATAAAGGATCTGGACCAAATCGCCATGCTGGACAGGCTTTGTGATGACTTTGGCCTGGATACCATTGACACGGGTGTTGCCATAGGCGTTGCCATGGAAAGCGGCATGATCCCCTGGGGGGATGGAAAGGCCGCCATTGATCTTCTCTCCAAAGTGGGTGAATATGCCCCTATGGGTAAAATCATCGGCAGCGGCGCAAAATTTACCGGAGATGCCCTGGGTGTCACCCGGGTAGCCGTGGCGAAAAACCAGGCATTCCCTGCCTATGATCCCCGATCCTGCAAGGGCCAGGGCGTCACCTATGCCACCACGCCCATGGGGGCAGACCACACGGCCGGATACGGGGTTACCGCCAATATCCTGGGCGTGGGCGGCACCATTGATCCCCTTAAAAAAGAAGGAAATGTGGCACTTTCCCAGGGCCTCCAGATTGCCACGGCAGCCATTGACGCTGCAGGGCTCTGCCTCTTTGTGGCCTTTGCCGTTCTGGACAATGAAGACGGACTTCCCACCATTGCCCAGATGCTCAACGCCCAATACGGCCTTGAACTTACGCCGGATGATATCATGGAACTGGGAAAATCGGTCCTCAGAAACGAACTAGAATTCAACAAACGAGCCGGATTTACCAAGGCGGATGACCGGCTGCCAGAATTTTTCTCAGAAGAACTCCCCCCACACAAAACCACCTGGGATTTCACTGCTGAGGATCTGGAAAAAACCCTGGCTTTCTAATCAAGTCAGATAACAAATTTAATCGTTAAGCAACATCGTTAAGCAAAGGGGCAGAGAAATTCTCTGCCCCCTTATTTATCCAGTCTCTGGAAGGAATCAACAGCACCCTTAAAAGTGATCATATCCTGAATCTTTTCCAGGAGGTCGAGGGAAGACTGCCCCAAGATAAACACAGGATGACATCGGTTATTGAACGATTTCTTTGCCTGGACAGGGAAGAACAGATGCTCTATCAAATTGGAAGACGAAGCGGTCTTTTTTCCCGGCTGGACGACCTGGATAATCCGACACTTCGTATCTATGCCGAATGGAAGTATTCAAAGCTCAGTGTAACCGCAAAAAACATAGACAGCATTATTGCTGACATGATGAACCTCTTTATTTAATGGCTGTCATCTGCCCATAAAAACCGGGTTTTTCCCCGGGAGGTTTCCATCCGGATGTATCCTTTTGTGAGAAGGTCCTTCAGGGTGACTTCAGTGAAATCAAGATCAAGGCCTGCCATGGCGGCAATTTGTGCGGAAATCGCCCCTATGGCTTCGGAATCCTCTGTTTCAAGATTTGAATGCTGCTCAAGAAAATCCTGGGTCAGCAGTTTGAAAATCATCTCCATACGATAAAAGCCCCCCACCTGCATCTGCTCATAGGGGGTTGCTGTTTTGTTCGCATATTTGATTTTCAGGGCTTCCCAGTCTTCCCGGTTCTGCTCAGTGGCATCATGGATAAATGCGTCCATCTGTTCAGGGGTCAGGGCAGCGGTTTTAACAATGGACCTGTTGGCATTGTACTCGTCCCAGTCATCGGTGAGGATTTCAAGATCATAATCGGCAATATCCTCCCTCACGGCGGTCCCGGGAAAAGGAGACAGGAAATGAAAGGCCGATTCTATCTCAAGTTCTTTTTGCAGTTTCAAAGAATCATTCATGGTGTATAGGGTTTCCCCTGGAAGCCCGACCATAAAAGAAGCATGTCCCCTGATACCCGCTTCCCGGCAGGCCATGGCCGCTTTTCTTGCCTGGTCAATGGTGATCCCCTTTTTGACCCGCTTGAGCATCTCAGAGTTGCCCGATTCAATCCCGAAACTGACAGAATGGCAGCCAGCACTTTTCATCAGCTTAAGGGTTGGTGTGTCGACGGTATTCACCCTTGAAAATGCACTCCAGGAAATATCCAGTTTCCGTTTCACAAGTTCATTGCAAAACGCTGTAACCCTTCGTTTGCTGGCTGTGAACAGATCATCGGCAATGTTGATCACAGAGATGCCAAGAGAGATGATCTGTTCAATCTCGTCGGCAATATGACCGGCAGAACGAAAGCGGACCTTTTGGCCCACCATGCGGCGCCCCAGGCAAAAGATGCACTGGTTGGGACATCCCCTGCTGGTAATGATGCTCACAGGGTATCCCAGGGCCTGGTACCGGGCCATGGGCAGCAGGTGTCGGGCCGGCAGGGGCAGTGCATCCAGGTCCTGTATAAAAGGACGCGGGGCCGTTGTTATCATTTGCCCATGGTCTTTAAAAACAATTCCCGGAATGGTATGCCATTTTTCCGGAATGTGAAATACCGCCAACAATTCTGTAACCGTGGCTTCCCCCTCACCCTTGACAATAATATCGATTCCCGGGAAAAGGGACAGAGTATTTTCAGCATCAAAGGAAACATGGGGGCCGCCCATGAGGGTGACGACCTCCGGGAACGTCTGCTTTACAATGGAAAGAATAGCGGCGGCCTGTTTAAAATTCATGGTAACCGAATTGGTGCCCACCACATCCGGGCCAAAGGCTTTCAGCTCTTCTTTTAGCTTTGTTTCAGAATATCCCCGGACAATATAATCAAAAATCTTCACTTGAGCACCGGCGGCTTCACACACAGCGGCAATATAGGTCAATCCCAAGGGCGGTGAAGGCACCTCTTCCAAGGGATACGGCGGGGCAATCAAGGCTATTTTCATTCAGAACTTCCTTTGGTTACAAGACAGAACATCATCATTTGCACAACACAATACAACTATAGAATTTGGGAATTATCAGCTCTCCGGCTTTAAGGCAAGCGCTTATTGATCCTTCCCCCAAAACAGGACACTGAAAAAAAAATTTTAAGGGGGAACACATGATGTGTCAGGGTTTGATTCGGAAATACCAAGACTTTTTATAATAATAGTCCGCATCATTTAAGGATGATTGCCGGTTCCTGTTAGTCCAATAAAGAATATTCTGGCAGGCTCTTTTTGAATCAATTATATTTTCAGAAAATTTGAATTGCTGAAATACCTTTACAGCTCTTTAAAATATTGTTACCAAATCTTTGTTCGATTTTAGAGAACTGGTCTGATATCATTCAAAATCACAAGAGATACTGACCTGTCCATTAATTTGTTGGGCAACAGGACACAGAATTTAAGGAAGATAAAGAATGCAAATCAAAGAATTGAATATTGAAGGGTTTCGTTCTCTTCGGAATGTAAACTGGTCCCCTGGAAATCTCAATGTTGTTATTGGGCCGAATGGTTCGGGCAAATCTAATTTGCTACGTTTTCTGGAATTGATCTCCGTTTCAGCACAAGGAAAATTGGGCAAATACATTCAATTTTTGGGAGGTATGGATCCGTTAGTTTGGGATGGAGTCGCTACCTCAATAAAATTTGTGATGGAAACAACACCAGAGGGTGGGGAAATGGGGCCTGAATCCTACGAGCTTGAACTATCAAGGCTTGGATCGGGAAGTTCATATAAGGTTGAAAAAGAAAGTTTGATAAATTCTTTAAAATTAAAGAAAGGCATTGAAAAGAATCCTTTTAAATTTTTGGAGCGTTTCGGAAAGACCGCTGTAATTTTTGATGAAAGAGAACGTACCTTTACTACACCGGAAGAGTTTGTGTCAGATGAAGAAAGCCTACTATCCATAGCGTCTGGACCATTTATTAATAACCACTACATTCCACCTTTCCAAAAAGGATTGGCTTCGATAGCTATTTATCACGATTTGCACACCAATAAAGAGGCTTCTATTCGTCAGCCTGCTATTGCTCGAATGGAAAAACGGGTTGACCCGGACGGGCAAAATCTTATATCTGTTATGCATACCCTATATACAGGTGATCGTGATTTCAAAAACGACATTAATTCCGCCATGCACGCTGCATTTGGTGATGATTTTGAAGAATTAGTCTTTCCTCCAGCTTCTGATCAGAGAATACAATTACGAATTCGCTGGAAATCACTTAAAAGAGAACAGGCAGCTGCTGAACTTTCCGATGGGACCCTCCGTTTTCTTTTTTTGTTAACTGTTCTCGCAAGCCCATCACCAGCTCCCGTTATCGCAATAGATGAACCTGAAACAGGGCTTCATCCCTCGATGCTTCCTCTGGTCGCAGAATATGCAGTTGACGCATCCACGAGATCACAAGTTATCTTAACTACCCATTCTCCCCAATTCTTAGATGCTTTTGCTGGAATCAGACCCACAACAACCATAGCAGAATGGCAAGATGGTGAAACAGTGTTGAAAACCTTGAAAGGAGAAGACCTTGAATATTGGTTGAAGGAATATTCATTGGGAGCTCTTTTTAAATCCGGAGAATTGGAGCAAATCGGATGAAATTCATTCTTTTTGTTGAGGGTTATACGGAACACAAAGCATTACCACAATTTCTGAAAAAATGGCTCGACCCCAAATTGCCAAATCCTGTCGGGATTAAAACGGTTCGATTTGAAGGATGGCCAGAGCTTGTCAAAGATGCCCCCATAAAAGCAAGAATGCATTTGGGTGGCCCAAATAACAATGAAATTGTTGCAGTCATTTCTTTATTGGATCTTTATGGTCCAACTTTTTATCCTGATGGCTTGAAAGAGAGCAAAAAACGATACGATTGGGCCAAAGAAGAGATAGAAGACAAGGTCAATCAGCCAAAATTTTTTCAATTTTTTGCAGTTCACGAAGTCGAGGCATGGCTTTTAAGTGACCCCAATATTTTCCCTGTTGCAGTTAAAAAAGCCTTCCCAAAAAAAATTGAACATCCGGAAGGGGTGAACTTTAATGAGCCCCCAGCAAAATTACTGGAACGACTTTATCCTTTGCACGTTAGACGGTCATATAAAAAAGTGGTGAATGGTAAAGAACTTTTTAGCAAACTCGACCCAAGCATTGCTTACAATAAATGCCCTAGCCTTAAAGAGCTTTTGGACAAGATGCTTGATTTGGCCAAAAATCATCAATGACGTCCAACATCGCTGCTTCAGGGCACGGCGAGAAACAGCATCTTTTTATTCCGGTCGGTTATGTTCAACTGGTATTCTCGGATAAATTTCATTCCAGATATTTTTCAACAGGCAACTCTATATATTTGCATTAATGGAATGCTTGAATAAAGCCCCATATCGGACTTGCGTATTTTTTTTCACTCATTTTCAGATTCTAATTGTCCTTCCCCGGTTTCTTCTGATATAAAAAGAGGTTGCCACTGTTTTTGGGCAACCCTATTTTGAGCGACCCTGAATGATATGAGACTATGGATCACGTCGTTATAATATCAAACTATACCAAAAAGAAGAAATGCCATGAAAATATTTCAATACCCTTCAGACCCGGCAGAAAAAAGAGTCAAAGAGACCATTGAAAGGGGTCTGGGATTTTCCCAGGCCGATTATGCGAATGTCCAGGGATACATTGATGATGTAAAGAAAAGAGGGGACCTGGCCCTGGTGGAATATACCAACCAATTTGATTCAAAGGCGGTCACCCTGGATTCTCTGAAAGTTACGGTGGAAGAGTTTGACCAGGCCATGGCTTCCATTGACCCGGACTTTTTAAAAAGCCTGGACCGGTCCGTAAACCAACTCACAGAGTTTCATTTAAAACAGAAGGGAAAATCCTGGATCGACACCCCCCGAAACGGGGTGATGGTGGGTCAACTGGTCAAACCCGTGGAAGCGGCCGGGGTCTATGCCCCGGGTGCCAAGGGAGGAAAAACCCCCCTGGTCTCCTCGGTCCTCATGGGGGGAATTCCTGCAAAAGTGGCAGGGGTGGAATCCATAACGCTCATGACCCCGCCCATGGAAAACGGCCGGATCAACCCCCATATCCTGGCCGCCGCCAGAAAAGTAGGCATCTCTTCTGTATTCAAGGCCGGAAGTGCCTGGGCCATTGCCGCCCTGGCCCATGGGACTGAGCAGGTCCCCCGGGTGGACGTGATTGTGGGACCGGGAAATATCTATGTGACCCTGGCCAAAAAAATTGTCTCTGGAACCGTGGGAATTGACATGATAGCAGGGCCCAGTGAAATTTTGATCATTGCAGATCAGGATGCCAACCCTGAATTTATTGCAGCAGATCTGCTCTCCCAGGCCGAGCACGATGTCATGGCCTCTTCCATTCTTGTCACCAATTCTGAAGAGGTGGCCCAAAAAACCGTTCTGGCACTTGAACGACAATTAAAGCATCTGTCCCGGCAGGATATTGCCAAGGCTTCCATTGAAAATTTCGGAGCCATTATGCTGGTGCCGGACATTGAAACCGCCATTGACCTTTCCAATCGCCTGGCCCCGGAACATTTGGAGCTCATCGTCAAAGACCCCTTTGACTATATTGACAGAATCCGAAATGCCGGTGCCCTCTTTATCGGGTCCTATACCCCGGAACCCATGGGAGACTATATTGCAGGACCCAACCATGTACTGCCCACGGCCGGGACGGCAAGGTTTTCATCTGCGTTGAGTGTGGAGAACTTCACCAAAAAAACCAGCCTGATCCACTATTCAAAGGCAGCCTTTCACAAGGAGGCCGATGACGTGATCCGCCTGGCCATGACCGAAGGGCTGGATGCCCATGCCAACTCTGTAAAAATCCGCAAATAAAAACTAAATCCCTAATTTCACTAGTTTTTACGCCATTTCCAGGTTATTATAAGAGGGTCTGGATTAAATATTGACTAACACGTTGATTTTAATCTATATATAAAGTTTGTATTCATTTTTGGTAATAATTTTAGAAGATAAAGATAACAACAATGCAGACCATACGAGGATTTAGAGATATACTGCCCGAGCACATCTCCTTGTGGCAGCGAGTTGAACAAGAGGCATTTTCCCTGTTTGAATCCTTTGGATTCAAGGAGATCCGAATCCCTGTCCTGGAAAAAACAGACCTGTTTGCCAGGAGCATCGGAGAAACCACCGACATTGTCGAAAAAGAGATGTACACCTTTCCCGACAGAAAAGGGGAGCACCTGACCCTGAGACCCGAAGCCACGGCATCCATTTGTAGATCTTATATCCAGCACAAAATGTATGCCACGGATCCCTTGAGAAAATTTTATATGACCGGTCCCATGTTCCGGCGGGAAAGACCCCAGAAGGGAAGATACCGGCAATTTTATCAGATTGATGCCGAGGTGTTCGGCGTTGAATCCGCCTATATAGATGTTGAGCTGATTTTTTTACTCAATGAATTGTTCAAACGCTTGGGGCTCACCGGGCTCACCGCCCATGTCAACAGCCTGGGATGTCCCGAATGCCGGCCCTCTTTTCAACGGGCCTTGCTGGATTTTCTGGGGGAAAGAAAGGATGCCCTGTGCGAAAATTGCACCCGGAGAATTCAAAAAAATCCCCTGCGGATTCTTGACTGCAAGGTAGAAAGTTGCCAAAAAGCACTGCAGGGAGCCCCTGCCACCATTGACCACCTATGTCCTGCCTGTGCGGATCACTTTGATATTGTCACCACCACCCTGAAAAAACAAGGGGTTGAGTTTATAGTGGACAAATCCCTTGTCCGGGGACTTGATTATTATACCCGGACGGCCTGGGAAATCAAGACCACCACCCTTGGTGCCCAAAGTGCCGTGGCCGGGGGCGGAAGATATGACGGGCTGGTCCAAGAACTGGGGGGCCCTGCCACCCCTGCCATTGGATTTGCTATCGGGTTTGACCGCCTGGTTGAAGTAATGGCGCAACTGGAGATTGAGACCCCCCAGCCCCCCCTGGAGCTGTTCATTATCGCCCTGGGCGCTGCCGCCCTGGAACAGGCCTATCACTGGTCCTGTGAATTGAACCAAAAAGGGGTTCGAACCGAGGTGGATTTTAGGGGAAAAAGCTTGAAAAGCCTCATGAAACGGGCAAACAAACTCAACGCCACCCATGTACTCATTGCAGGAGAAAATGAATTGAAGGAAAACCAACTGATACTGAGAAATATGGAGACCAAAGACCAGAGATCTCTCTCCATTGACACCCTGGTACCCGAACTGAAAAATATTTTAAAATCATAACACTTTTATAAAAACAACAGAATGAAGGAAAAAACGTGACGGATTTACTTGGAAATATGAAAAGGACACATACCTGTTCCCAGTTAAGGGATACAGATATCGATAGGCAAGTTGTGTTAATGGGATGGGTACAGCACCGCAGGGACCATGGCGGAGTTGTTTTTGTTGATTTGCGGGACAAGGAGGGCATTACCCAGATCGTCTTCAACCCGGAAATTTGCCAAAGCATTCATGGAAAAGCCCAGGAAATAAGGAACGAGTATGTCCTGGGGATCCGGGGAAAAGTATCCGCACGGCCAGGGGACATGCGCAACCCCCATATGGAAACCGGAGCCATTGAAATCCTTGTGGAGGAATTAAAAATTTTTTCCCGGGCCAAAACCCCTGCCTTCCAGATCGATGAACGGGTGGATGCCTCTGAAATCATCCGCCTCCAATACCGGTATCTGGACTTGAGGCGCCCCAAGCTCAAAAAAAATATCCTGGATCGGCACAAGGCCACCATGGCCATCCGAAATTATCTGGACAATCAAGACTTCATTGACATTGAAACCCCCTTCCTGACCAAGAGCACCCCGGAAGGTGCCAGGGATTATCTGGTTCCCTCCCGGGTGAATCAGGGACAATTTTATGCCCTGCCCCAGTCTCCCCAGCTCTTTAAGCAATTGCTCATGGTGGCAGGATTTGACCGATACTACCAGATTGTCAAATGCTTCAGGGATGAGGATCTGCGGGCAGACCGCCAGCCGGAATTCACCCAGATTGACATGGAGCTCTCCTTTGTCAATGAACAGGAGATCATGGAAGTTGCCGAAGGACTGATTCAAAGGATCTTTAAGGATGTTCTGGGGTTGGACCTGGCACCTAGTTTTCCCCGGATCACCTATGACGAGGCCATTGACCGATTCGGCCTGGACCGGCCCGATCTTAGGTTCGGCCTGGAGCTGTGCGATGTATCGGACATCGTAAAGGATGCCGGCTTTAAGGTGTTTGCCGATGTGGTAAAGAAAGACGGCCTTGTCAAGGCCATCAACGCCAAGGGATGTGCAACTTTCAGCCGAAAACAGATCGATGAACTCACCGAGTTTGTTTCCGTATACAGAGCCAAGGGACTTGCCTGGATCAAAATCAAGGAAGACCAATGGCAGTCCCCCATTGCCAAGTTTTTCACAGACGACGAGAAAGATGCCCTGGCAAAGCGCCTGGACCTTGAAATAGGGGATATTGTCTTTTTTGTGGCGGATCAGCCCAAGATCACCAATGAAGCCCTGGGTCAGTTGAGAAATGAATTGGGACGACGCCTGGAATTGATTTCCGATGAGGTGTTTGAGTTTACCTGGGTAACCGAATTTCCCCTGTTTGATTACGATGAAACAGAAAAAAGGTACCAGTCCCTTCATCACCCCTTTACCGCCCCCCTTGAAACCGATATCGACAAACTTTCAACCGCCCCCCTTGAGATCAAATCCCGGGCCTATGACCTGGTGCTCAACGGAATTGAAATCGGCGGCGGCAGTATCCGTATCCATGACACCGATCTCCAGGAACGCGTACTTAGCTGCCTGGGCATTGATGAGCGAGAAGCCAAGGAAAAATTTGGATTTCTCCTGGAAGCCCTGGCATCGGGTGCCCCCCCGCACGGCGGAATCGCCTTTGGTCTGGACCGGTTGATGATGATCCTGTGCAAGGAAGATTCCATCAGAAACGTCATTGCATTTCCCAAGACCCAGAAAGCCACCTGTCTCTTGACAGAAGCGCCTTCCAAAGCCTCCCCGGCCCAGCTCCAGGAACTGGCCATCAAGGTGACCAAGCTTGAAGAGTAGGCCAAAAACATAAAACACCTCCCATAAACAAAAAAGTCCGGTCTTGGATAAAGACCGGACTTTTTTGTTTAAACCGTACTGACTTTATAGGATGTTTGTGGGCAAATCAGGCCCGTTTTCTTCTCACATGGAGGATGGGGGTGTTAAAAACCAGGGCGGACACATTGTCATCCCGTTTAACCTTTAGTTCCAGAGATTCTCTGTCAATCTCAAAATATTTTAAAATCACATCCACAATATCGTTTTGAAGATCAACCAAGGTGGTGTCATCGACTTCGAGCTTGTCATAAATTAAAGAGAATTGAAGCCTTTTTTTGGCTTCATCTTTGCTTTGCTTCTTGCGTTTTAATAATCCTGATAGCATCAACTTCTCCTTATTGTGTTAGCCCGAATGTTTTGCTGAATTTACTCCACATGCTCGATCTGCCGATGGGCACTTCAAAAGGCACATCTGTTTCGCCATTGATCCGGCGAGCAATTCGTTTGAAGGCCTGACCCGCCTTTGAATCATTCTGGAGCACCAGCGGCGTTCCGGTATTGGAAGAAATCAACACCTTGTCATCCATGGGGACAAGACCTGCAAGTTCAATGGAAAGCACTTCCATCACATCTTCATGGCTGAGCATCTCTCCTCTTTTCACCCGGGCCGGCTCAATCCGGTTGACAATAAGTTTAGGTGTGAGAGACCGGGAATATAAAATCCCGATAACCCGGTCTGCATCCCTGACAGCCGGGACATCCGGAGTACATACCACCAGGGCTTCGCTGGCGCCTACAATGGAACTTTCAAATCCCCGTTCAATGCCGGCGGGAGAATCCATGATCACATAGTCAAATTGTTTGGCCAATTCCTTTGCCACCCGCTCAACCCCGGCAGTGGTCAGGACATCTTTGTTGTCACTCTGGGAGGCGGGGATGAGGAAAAGGTTGTCAATTCTTCTGTCCCGGATGGCGGCCTGTTCTATTTTACACCGACCCAGTACCACATCCACAATGTTGAACACGATCCGGTTTTCCAGTCCCATGACAACATCGAGATTTCTCAGGCCAATATCCATATCCACAATGGCCACACGATTTCCTTCAAGGGCAAGGGCAGCACCAATGGAAGAAGTGGCCGTTGTTTTACCAACCCCTCCTTTTCCCGATGTTACGACAATGATTTTACCTTCCAATTCACACCTCAATTCAAAAAATTTTTATGTTTAAATGGCTTCCGGCCAGGGCATTCGCCGGAACGGGCTTGCCTTCATATAGTCTCGTACAATGATTTTATTCTTTTCCACCGAGGCAAATTCCGGGCTGCTGCCAGCCCCGTCTTCACTTCCAGAGGCTGAGATGGGACCGATTTTTACATGGCTGGGATTAAACGCAAGGGCAAAAACAATGGCATCTTCCTTGTCCGGAAACCCTGCATGCACCTTGCCGGAAAGTTTACCCAGCACAATCACATCCCCCCCGGCAATGAGTTCCGCTCCCGGGTTCACATCCCCGGTAATCACCAAATGTTTTTTAGCATTGATTTCTTGGCCCGACCGAACCCGGCCCCTGAGCATCAGGACATCACTGCGATGTTGATTCCATCCCTTTGACAGGTCCCGCTGCCGTATTCTTTCTGTGGGAACCGATCGTTTTATGGGAGAGGTGGAAACAATACCCAGTTCAAAATGTTTCGTTAAATAAAGTTTAATCCGCTGGATCAAGTCTTCATGCCCTTTGGCATCCCCCACATCCAGAACCACATCTGCATTCATGGCCAAATGCTTGAGTTTTTTGAACAATTTTTCAATCTCTGAAATAAGAACCTCTTCAGAGTGGGAGGGATCCAAAGTGATCCAGAAGCCCTTGCCAAACCCTTTTAACTTCACCGGAGCCACAGTTTCAAAATTAATCATGGGGATATCTTAACAAATTGTCTGTTTATCATTAAAAGTATCATCAGGGGATATTATAAAAAATCGGGGAAACAGTGTCAAGGATTGAATCTTTTGACGGTGAATACAGAAGTTGTCTCACCTGCAATACTGCATAGGGAAACCTATAATTCAAGGACCTCCCGTATCTTATGGGAAAAATCAATCACAGAATAGGGCTTTAAAATATATCCTTTACATCCTTTTTTGAGCATTTCCTGGGCTTTTTCATCAATGGAATACCCGGTTGAAAGCAGCACCTTGATATCTGGATTCTGTTTTTTCAATTCCAAAAACGTCTCAAACCCGTTCATTTCGGGCATGATCATATCCAAAATTACCAGGTTGATCTCATCTTTTTTTTCTGCATAGATCTCCAGGGCTTTTTTTCCCGAGTCCGCTGTGATCACGCTATATCCCAATGCCTTACAGATTTCTCTTCCAACGGTAAGTATTCGCTGCTCATCATCCACCAGCAGAACCGTTTCATTCCCCAGCACCAATTTCTCATCAGCCGACGGCAAATCGGGATTTTCAATGGGCTCTGCCAGGGGAAGGAGAATGGAAAAAGCCGACCCCACATCAACGGAGCTCCAGACGTCAATCACCCCATTATGATTCCGGACAATTTCCCGTGCAAAGGTAAGGCCCAGCCCTTTTTTCTCGGGATAGTCCCGGTGATCGGCCGAATAAAAGGGCTTAAAAATTTTTTCCAGGGTCTCGCAATTCATGCCCACACCTGTGTCGGTCAGGGTTATCTTGACAAAAAAACCCGTATCAAGCCCATAGGCGTCGGCCGTGCCATTCAAAACGGCGGCAGATTCGGTGACCACAGAAAGCGTCCCCCCTTCTGGCATGGCAAGAATGGCATTATCCACAATGACCCCGATGGCCAGGTTGATTTTATCAGGGTCGGCATTAATCACCAGGGATTTGGAATCCAGATCCACGTCCAGCACAATCTCTTTTCCCTTGAGATCAAGGTTTTCCATTGTCCTGCGAACCAGACGGTTCACATCAATGGAGCTTGTATAATAAGCATCCACCTTGGCAAACCCCAATAACTGATTGGCAATTTCCGATCCCTTGTCAATACAGCCTATAATTTCTGTTATATGACCGAAAAGCGGATCAGACGGCTTGATGCTGTTCATCATCAAGGAAGCATGGCCTTTGATGGCGGTCAAGAGGTTGTTAAAATCATGGGCTATACCGCCGGCAAGGGCCTCAACCGCATCTGGTGACTCGTTTTTTAATTGTATGTATTCCATTTATCGCACCTAAATTTAACCCACTTTTATAGGATCAGTTATACGACCATTTATCCATCCGTTACTGCTTATAGTTCAAACTGCACCTCCCTTGCAATCGGGGAAACCCTTACTTTTAGAAAAAAAAGCGGTTTTTTTACTCCAAAGCGATAATGCCTTCTTTAATGGCAAATTTTGTCAATCCGGCAACATTAAAAATGCTTAACTTCTTCATAATATTTCTACGATGGGTTTCAATGGTTTTAATGCTGACTCCCAGCTTTTGGGCAATCTCCCGGGTCTTTTCCCCTTCGGCAATCAGCTGGAGGATCTCCGGCTCTTTTTTGGAGATCTTATTAAATTGCGGGATCTGATCACTGCTGGAAAAAGCATGTCCTTCACAGTCTACATACATTCTTGCAATGACAGACGTCAGGTAAAAGTTACCTTTCATCACCTCCTGAATCGCATCATACAATTCACTGAAGGCAGATTCTTTTAAAATATACCCCGAAGCACCGGCTGCAAACATTTTATCAATAATGGTTTTGCTGGAATGCATGGACAGGGCAATAACTTTTGTAAAGGGAACTTGCTTCTTGATCCTGGCAGTCGCCTCCACACCATTAAGATCCGGCATGGAAATATCCATCAGCATGACATCCGGTTTCAGGGCAATGGCCTTTTCCACGGCTTCCCGGCCATTGCCGGCAATATCCAGTACACAAATGCCCTTTTTTTCCAACAGGCTTTTCAACCCTTCCCTGATAATGGCGTGATCATCGGCTATGATGACTTTTATTTCCATATTCTCCCAATACTTATAATGATTTATGGAAGTCTATCCCGAAGACAGCTGAAAATCAAATACTAATTAACTTTTCTTGTTGACAAGCCTGACATTCTCTTTATAATACTTTCTATTATGATGTTCTTATACACAGAAACAATTGATTCCGAAAAATCCACCCCGCACGACACAACAGCCCCTTTTCTTCACATTAGCCTTGCGACTGCCTGGCATTGGTGGCAAAACTGTGACGGCGGCATTGATTCTGTCTGAGATGAACACCTAAAAGACAAGTAACCAAAGGCTGCAGCGTAAAAGGCAACCTTGAGGTTATACATCGGTTGCCCCAAATCTCCCGCCTTTTTTATTGCCCATTGAATTAAATACTGATAAAACCCTTTATTGAAGATTGGAGGTAGGAAATGCTAGTCGTATTGGAAAAAGGAACAACCGAAGAAGGTGTCCAGGCAATTGTCCGGATTATTGAAAAACGAGGATACACAGCCCGGCCCATACCCGGAGGCGATAGGGTTTCCATCGGCATCCTGCATAATAAAGGATCCGTCGATGCAGCCCATTTTCTGGGGCTCGACGGTGTAAAGGAGGTCATTCCGGTGACAAAACCATATAAGCTTGTCAGCCGGGAATTCCAGCGGGACAATACCCAGATAAAAATTGGTGACGCGGTTTTCGGCGACGGCACCATGCCCGTTATTGCCGGCCCCTGTGCTGTTGAAAGCTTAGAACAGGTATTAACCATTGCAAGGTCTGTAAAAAAGGCAGGTGCCCTGCTTTTCAGGGGAGGGGCATTCAAACCCAGAACATCTCCCTATTCCTTCCAGGGACTGGGAGAACAGGGACTTAAATTTTTGGCAAAAGTCAGAGAAGAAACAGGCCTGCCAGTTGTGACGGAGGTTCTGGATGTTGAGAATTTTGATCTTGTAGAAGCCCATGTGGATGTAATCCAGATCGGAACCCGAAACATGCAAAACTTTTCCCTGCTCCGGCGTGCGGGAAGATCCAAGCGTCCCGTGATTTTGAAACGGGGAATGTCGGCCATGCTCCAGGAGTGGCTCATGGCAGCAGAATATATCATGGAAGAGGGAAATTCAAATGTCATCCTCTGTGAAAGAGGGATCAGAACCTTTGTCCGTCACAGCCGGAACACCCTGGACCTGTCCGTGGTACCTGCCGCAAAAAAAGAAACCCATCTGCCGATCATTGTGGACCCCAGCCATGCAGCCGGTGTCCGGGACCAGGTGATTCCCCTGGCCTATGCCTCGGCAGCCCTGGGCGCAGATGGACAAATGATCGAAGTTCATAACAAGCCGGAAGAAGCCTTAAGTGACGGGGCCCAATCCCTTTATCCGGATCAGTTCACAGCGGTCATGAAAAAAATGAATGCCATTCGCGCAATTATCGAAACAAAATAATGAAAACCTTTCAGGTAAACGGCCAACAAAGACTTTCCTCCATACATGTGGGGGAGAGTCTTTCAAATATCGGTACCTATCTTCCCGTGGGTGTCACCCCCATCATTATCACGGATGAAAATATAAAAGCGCTGTATGGAAATAAGTTTCCCAAGGGCCCTGTTCTCACCATCTGTACCGGAGAAAGCATCAAAACCCTTGCCACCGTAGAAACACTTATAGGAGAATTAATCGCACTCTCCTGTGACAGGGGTTGCTTTATTCTGGGAATAGGGGGAGGGATTGTCACTGATATTGTCGGCTTTGTGGCCTCCATTTTTTTGCGGGGGGTGCGATTTGGTTTTGTCTCCACCTCCCTTCTCGCCCAGGTGGATGCCAGCGTGGGGGGAAAAAATGGGGTCAATCTTTCTGCCTTTAAAAACATGGTGGGTGTTTTTAACCAGCCTGAATTTGTCATCTGCGATATTGATATGCTGGAAACCCTGCCCAAAAAGGAAATTTCCAACGGCCTGGCCGAAATAGTCAAACACGGCCTGATCTGCGATGCCGCCCTGCTGTCGTTTATTGAAGAGAATCGTCAAAAAGCCCTGGACCTTGACCGGGATACTATTTTCCGGCTGGTGGCAGATTCCGTTGCCATCAAATCCCAGGTGGTTCAGCTCGATGAACGAGAAGCAGGAGAGCGGAGAAAACTCAACTTCGGCCACACCATCGGCCATGCCATTGAAAAATTAAATCAAGAAAAATTAAATCAGAAAACGATAGATCAGAAAAAGCAGGATCAAACCGGCCATGGCAGAGCCGTATCCCTGGGCATGGTTGCTGCCGCCCTGTTTTCCCAAAAAAAAGGCATGATCGCCCAGGCTGATGTGAATAGGATAACCACCCTTTTAAAAGAGCTCAACCTTCCGGTAGAACTGGATTACAAGGCGGACCAAATCATAGAAATCGCCTCCAGGGACAAGAAAAAACTGGGCAGCGACCTTTATTTTGTCTTCCTTGAAGCCCTGGGCAAGGCCCGGGTGGAAAAGATCCGCTATGCTGAAATGAATGCTTTTATCCGTTCTGTGTTAACTTGAAAATGTATTGAATTTGCAATAGATCACAGGTTATTGTACTATTGTTTTATTCATTTGAGCAAAATACCAAAAATTTTTCTACACCATATCTTTCTTTTCCCTTGGTGATTTTGACCCGTAAGAATGCGCCTTACATTGGCGGCATTGAAGATTTACATGGAAAAACACTTGCAACTATTAATAAGAATGCCCACTTCTATTTGGCTTAAAAGAGACAAAATAAAGTTTGAACCGTACTATGTAAAATCTCCACTGAAAAAACTTGAATTAATATTTGAGCAGACCTTACGTGGGAAAAATTTAACCAGAAATTTAATTGCATTTGCCAAAGACCAAGGAACCTAAGCAAGAATTCTTCAGAATCAGTGAAAAAATAGACCTTGTTGTAAATCTGTTAAAAAAGGATTTCCAAGGTATTGAACTGATAAAAGAAGACAAACCAGGAGTACCAGATTTGCTTGCTGATCCAGGGATGATCGAGCATGCGCTTATAAATCTAATACAAAATTCAATCCACGCCACAAGTATGTCTGAACATCCCAGAATAATGCTTCGAACCTATTGTCTGGATGAAAATATATGTTTTGAAATTGAGGATAATGAGTGTGGGATTACCAAAGAAAATTTGGAAAATATTTATGAACCCTCTTTTACCCTGAAAGGAACTAAGGATATAACCGGTTCATATGGAAGAGCCATTAAAGGAACCGGTTATGGCATGGCCAATGTTAAAAAATACATTGAACAGCATAAGGGCAGTATTTCAGTTAAATCTGAATTTGGATCTACGACATTCACTATACGCCTGCCAGTCATCAAAAAAGAATTAACAAGCGAAGAAAAAACTCAAATCCGAAAAGAAAAAATGTGTTTTGATAAATCTATTCTTCTTGTGGAGGATGAACCGGCAATATCAGGTGTTCAGTATAGAATACTATCCCATGAACCCTGTAATCATAAAGTTGATATCGCTAATGATGGGCAAGTTGCAATGGATTTATTTGATAGAAACCAATATGATTTTATAAGTTTGGATTATGTCCTTCCAGGAAAAGTTAACGGTATGGACGTGTACAATCATATCAGGAAAACAGACAAAATAATTCCAATTTTGTTTATTTCAGGGAATATTGAATTTTTAGAATCCATAAAAAGGCTAAAATCAAAGGATTCCAACATTGATCACCTGTCAAAGCCTTGTAAGAATAAAGATTATATAAATGGCATAAATAAATCGCTGGAACAGAGCATTGGTCTCTCAAGAATAATGGAGCGGTAAGGAGATAAACTTCTTTTAAAACCACTATAATTATAGTATATATTTCACAAACTAACCACCTGTTAGTATTCGCATCTTAGATCATAGGAGAAAAAAAGTATGGCAAGTTTAAAAGGAACCCAGACTGAAAAGAATCTATTAACCGCTTTTGCCGGGGAGTCACAGGCCCGTAACCGTTACACCTATTTTGCAAGTGCGGCTAAAAAGGAAGGGTATGTTCAGATTTCTGAAATTTTTACAGAAACAGCCAACCAGGAGAAAGAACATGCCAAACGACTTTTTAAATTTCTGGAAGGCGGCGAGGTGGAGATCATTGCGGCCTTCCCTGCCGGGGTGATCGGTACCACCCTTGAGAATTTGAAAGAGGCAGCTGCCGGGGAAGAGTATGAATGGACCCAGATGTATCCGAACTTTGCTGCCGTTGCAAAAGAAGAGGGATTTGGTGCCATTGCCATTGTTTTCGAAATGATCGCAATCGCTGAAAAACAGCACGACAAACGCTATGGTGAACTTGCCGCCAATATAGAGGCGGGCAAAGTATTTAAAAAAGGAACCAGTGTTAAATGGCGGTGCCGCAATTGCGGATATGTCCATGAAGGCAAAGAGGCCATTGAGATGTGTCCGGCCTGTGCTCACCCCCAAGCACATTTTGAGGTGCTGGCGGAAAATTGGTAAACAAAAAACCCCGCAAACAGGTTAAAAGAAAAAGCAAAGGAAACGCCCTGAATCTAAAATCACCCGAAGGGAAGATTGTTTGACGGATTCGGGGCGTTTCATCTGGATCCAACAGATTGATGAATTGACAAAGAATAAATATGATCCTATATTTATAGGCAATTTTGTAAGCTAATAAATTTTGTAATCTAAAGGATAATGACCATGACAGAAAATATTTTAGAAATCGATGACGATTCATTCGAAGAAATTGTTTTAAAATCAGACAAACCCGTAATGGTAGATTTCTGGGCTCCCTGGTGCGGTCCCTGTAAAGCCATCGGCCCCACCGTTGAAGCCCTTAGCAAAACCTACGGAGATCAGATGGCCTTTGCAAAGGTAAATGTGGATGAGAACCCCTTAAGTCCCAGTAAATACGGCGTCCAGGCCATTCCTACCCTCATTTTCTTTAAAAATGGTGAAATAGCCGAACAGATTACCGGCATGGTTGCCAAGGAAAAGCTTGAAGAAACAATCAAAGGGATTTTGTAAGGAGTATTTACCATGACAGTGGATTATGATCTTGTAATTATCGGCGCTGGCCCTGCTGGCCTGACCGCCGGAATATATGCCGCCAGAGCTAGAATGAAGGTTTTGCTCCTTGAAAAAGCAGTACCTGGCGGTCAGATTCTTATAACAGACTGGATTGAAAATTATCCAGGATTTCCCGAGGGTATCAGCGGCTATGACCTGGCTGAAAAGATGAGAGTCCAGGCAGAAGACCTTGGGTTGGAAATCCAAACAGCACAGGTCCACTCCCTGAACCTTTCGGCTGATACAAAAGAAATAGTTCTCAAAGACCGGAGCATACAAACAAAAAGCCTGATCATTGCATCGGGAGCCTCACCCAAAAAGTTAGGGATTGGTGAAGACAAATACATGGGCAAAGGAATTTCCTTTTGTGCCACCTGCGACGCTCCTTTTTTCAAGGAGAAAACAGTTGTGGCCATTGGCGGCGGAGATACCGCGGTGCAGGAAGCCATCTTTTTGACTAAATTTGCAAAAAAGGTCTTTCTGGTCCATCGCAGGGATGAACTTCGGGCAACCAAAATTCTTCAGGAAAGGGCCCTTGCCAACGACAAGATAGAGTTTGTATGGGATTCAGTGGTCACGGGTGTGGACGGTCTTTTCGGAATTGAAAACGTCCATGTCAAAAACCTGAAAACCGACAAAAAAACAACCATTAAAGCAGACGGCTGTTTTATCTGGGTGGGGATTTTACCCAATACCCAATTTTTAAACGACGCGGTTAAAACAGATGAATTTGGGTTTATTGCTGCAGACGCAAACATGCAGACCAGCGTTCCCGGCGTCTATGTGGCTGGCGATGTTCGGGACACCCCCCTGAGACAGATAGCAACTGCCGTGGGCGATGCAGCCATTGCAGCGGTTAATGCTGAACATTATATCGAGAATTTATAGCAATGATAAAACTTTCTTTGATAAAACTTTCTTTGATAAAACTTTCTTTGATAAAACTTTCTTTGATAAAACTTTCTTTGATAAAACTTTCTTTGATAAAACTTTTATGGATAGGCGTTTTATTTTTTTTCATCTCCGGCTGCTCCCTTTTTGATGGATCCTCGGGCCAGATGAATAAAAATGCCGAACAATTGGCTGCAGAAGGTGCATCTTCATTCATGGATGAAGACTACACGGATGCGATCAAAGCTTACACAGATCTGAAAGACTGGTACCCCTTCAGTAAATATGCCATCCTGGCCGAGCTCAAGATTGCCGACGCCCATTTTCACCTGGAACAATATGATGAAGCCATCATGGGATACAACTCGTTTGAAAAAATGCATCCCAGAAATGATGCGGTTCCCTATCTTATCAACCAAATCGGCCTGTGCTGGTTCAAGCAGATCGACACCATCGACAGGGATGACACCCCGGCTAAAAATGCCCTGGCCCAATTCCAACGGCTTGCAGATCAATACCCGGGCAATGAATATGGCAAGGACACAAAAGAGAATATAAAAAAATGCCTGGATAATATTATCGACCATGAACTGGCTGTGGCCAATTTTTATTATAAAACAAAAGAATACAAGAGTGCGTTAAAGCGGTATGAATATATTGTCGAATATTTTCCCGGAACCGAGCAAAGCAAGTCTGCTCTAAATAAAATCCCGAAATGCACTGAGCTGGCAAATAAAACCTCAGAAGAATAACAATTGATCTTTACTTTTCTTTTTGATTGGTGTATTAATTCCGGGTTATTATTTTGTTAAAGTGTTTTTCTTTGAGGAGTGTAAGATATGTCAAAACAATGTGCTATTTGCGGTAAAAAACCAATGGTCGGCAACAATGTCAGCCATGCTCACAATTTAAATAGAAGAGTATTCAACCCAAACCTCCAAAAAGTGCGTGCTGTTATTAAAGAGGGTTGCGTCAGAAGAATTGATGTATGCACCAATTGTATTAAGGCAGGCAAGGTTACAAAAGCCGCTTAATCCCTTTTGTTGGGCAGCAGCAGATTATAGAGAACAAAACTTCAGGTCTGGATATCTATTCATATAGATGTCCGGACTTTTGTTGTATAATTTTTTCTAATCTGATTTGGCTTAATCTTATTTGGTCTAATCATTTCTCACCACCCGTTTGACATCCGTAACCTTTTTAACCCGCCGTATTTCCGACATGATTTTACGAAGTTGTGCCGAACTTTCCACCATAAAGGTAAAATAAAACAGACCAATACCCGCTTCAGATGTTTCACTCTGGGCATTTAAAATATTGGCTTTGGATTTACTGATCACCGCGGCAATATCGGCCAAAAGGCCATGCCGGTCACTGGTCTTGATCCGGATACTGGCGGGGTAGGTATCGGTGTAATCCTCACTCCACTGGACCTCTATTTTACGTTCATTGCTCATTTTCATGACATTGATACAATTCTTGCTGTGAATGGTCACGCCCTGACCCTGGGTAATAAAGCCTATTATGGGGTCTCCCGGCAAAGGATTGCAGCATTTGGAAAACCGGACCAGAATATCATGGAGGCCTTTGACAATGATACCGGTATCGGTTTTCCGTTTTGTCCTACTAGCAATTTTTTGGAAAAAACTCTCCTTTTCTTCCCGGGGCTCCCCAAGATCCGGCAGAATCTTGTTTAAAATCTGCAAGGGGGTCAGCTTACCAAATCCCACATGGGCGATGAGATCATCCACGGTTTTGAACCCGTAAAATTCTGCTGCTGTCTTGATTTCACCGGATTTTACCAGGGCATTAAAATTCTGGTTCTTTTTCCTGAAAATCTTTTCACACATTTCCCGGCCCAACGAATAACTGCGCTCTTTTTCCCGGGCATTGATATAGGCGCGAATTTTGGTCCTGGCCTTGACGGTCTTGACAAAAGTGAGCCAGTCTGCACTGGGATGGTGCCCCTTGGTAGTGATAATTTCAATGGTATCACCGGTTTTAAGCTCATGGGTCAGGGGCACCAGCTTGCCGCTGACCTTGGCCCCGGTACAGGCAGCCCCAACCTCGGTATGGATCATATAAGCAAAATCAACAGGGGTTGCCTTTTTGGGCAGGGTCTTTATCTCTCCTTGGGGGGTGAACACATAAATTTCATCAGGGTACAGATCAATGCGGACATTTTCCAGGAACTCATCCGGATCATTATAGTTTTCCTGATTTTCCACCAGATTTCGGATCCAGGCAAACAATTCCCCGGTATTTTCATCTATCTTGGTCCCTTCTTTATAACTCCAGTGAGCGGCAATCCCCGATTCAGCAATCTGATTCATCTCCTTGGTCCGGATCTGGATTTCCACCCGTTCTCCCTTGGGACCCACCACCGTGGTGTGGATGGACTGGTACATATTGGGTTTGGGATTGCCGATATAATCCTTTATCTTATAATAGATGGGTTTCCACATGGAGTGGATGGCGCCCATGGCGGCATAACACTGGGGCACCGTGTCCAGAATAAGCCTGAAGGCAATGATGTCATAGACCTCCTCAAACTCCAGACTCTGGGAGAGCATCTTCTGATAGATGCTGTAATGCTGTTTATACCGGCCCTTTATATCACAGGGCAGTTCCATCTCCTCCATTTTATACTGAAGGCTGGTTTTGACCTCTTTGATATAATTTTCTTTTTTATCCTTTGCCGTGTTCACAAGGGCATCAATGCGCTCATACTCATCCCGCAGGGTATAATAAAAAGCGATTTCCTCCAGTTCGTGCTTGATCCAGAAGATCCCCAGCCGGGCGGCAATGGGGGCATAAATATCCAGGGTTTCCTGGGCAATGGAGGCCTGTTTTTCCGGTGTCCTGTGGTATTTAAGGGTCCGCATATTATGAATCCGGTCTGCCAGTTTGATGAGCACCACCCGGATATCATCGGCCATGGCCAGGATCATCTTGCGCAAAGACTCGGCCTGCTGGGCAATCTTGGTGGCGGAAGATTTGGGCAAAGGCAGGCTGGACAGCTTTGTGACCCCCTCAACAATATGGGCCACTCCCGGGCCGAACATTTTATCAATATCCTCTTTGGTGGCCGGTGTATCCTCAATCACATCATGGAGGAGAGCTGCTGCAATGCTTTCCACATCCAGGGTCATGTTGGCCAGAATATCAGCCACTTCCAGGGGATGGGAAAGGTAAGGCTCCCCGGAAAGCCTTACCTGGCCTTCATGGACCCGGGCCGAATAGATATAGGCCCGGTCAATGATGGAAAGATCCGCATCCGGGTTATACTCGTAAATCTTATCCAATATGTCGGTGATTCGAATCATGGCCTAGCACAACCCCTGTCTCTTGTCAAATATCTCGCCCGGTCATCCATTTAATAGGCCTTGGCAAACAAAACTCTTTTGGAGCTGGCATTGCCACAGCAGATGCAAGCCCCTGCTTCTTCGGGACTGTCAAAAGGAATGCACCGAATGGTCACGGAAAGCTCCTTTTTAATCTTTTCTTCACACGCTTTGGAGCCGCACCAATGGGAGTAAACAAAGGCCCCGTTTTCATACCCCTTTGCCTTTGTGAACAGCTTGTAAAACGCTTTTTTAGAATCAATGGAAAGGGTATGGTCCTCTCTAAACTGCAAGGCCCGTTGAAACAACGTATCCTGAATATTATCCAAAAGTGGTGCAATTCCATTGATAAACTCGTCTCTGTCCATGGGCTTTTTTTCGTTGGTATCACGTCTTGCCATGAACACAGAGTTGTTGTCAATATCCCTTGGTCCCAGCTCAATGCGGACGGGAATTCCCTTTTTCACCCAGTCCCACCCCCGGGCGCCGCCGATATCCCTGGCATCAATTTCCACTTCCACCTTTCGGCCGTGAAAATCCACGGCCCTTAAGGCCTGTTTCAAGGAAGCCGCGCTCTCCATCACCTGGGTGTTGTCCCCGCCTTTTTTAATAATGGGCAGGATCACCACATGGGCCGGTGCCACACGAGGCGGCATAATCAGGCCGTCATCATCGGAATGAACCATGATCATACCGCCGATCATCCGGGTGGAAGTCCCCCAGGAGGTGGTCCATGCATAGGATTCTTCACCTGCTTCATTCTGAAATTTAATATTGGACCCCTTGGCAAAATTTTGGCCCAAAAAATGGGAAGTCCCGGCCTGAAGCGCTCTTTTATCCTGCATCATGGCTTCAATGCACAGGGTATCATCGGCTCCGGGGAATCGTTCCGACTCGGTTTTGCATCCCCGGATAACGGGCATGGCCAGGTGCTCCTCCACAAACCGGGTATAGATATCGAGCATCTCCTGGGTCCTCTCCCGGGCTTCAACTTCATTGGCATGGGCGGTATGGCCCTCCTGCCACAAAAACTCACTGGTTCTCAGAAACATCCGGGTCCGCATCTCCCATCTGACCACATTGGCCCATTGGTTGAGCAGAATGGGCAGGTCCCGGTAAGAACTGGTCCACTTTGACATGGACTCGCCAATGATGGTTTCGGAAGTTGGGCGGACAATCAACGGTTCTGCCAACTCCCCTGCGGGAACCAGTTTTCCGTCCGGTCCTTTTTCCAGCTTGTGGTGGGTAACAACAGCGCACTCCTTTGCAAACCCGTCCACATGCTCGGCCTCCCGCTCAAGATAGCTCAATGGAATAAACAAGGGAAAATAGGCATTTCGGACGCCGGTTTCCTTGAACATTGCATCCATATCGTGCATGATATTTTCCCAGAGTGCAAACCCCCAGGGCTTGATCACCATGCAGCCCCTGACCGGCGAGTTCTCTGCCATATCAGAGGCCTTTATAACCTCCTGATACCATTGGGAGTAGTCTTCCTCCCGGGTCGGGGTGATTGCTGTCTTATTCTTCTTTGCCATTCCATTCCTCCAAATTTGCTGTCATCTTATCTATTTCAGCGAGCAGTTCAGCAACCAATTGATCCTGGTCCACCCGTTTGAATACCTTTCCGTGTTTAAAAATTATCCCCTGACCGTCGGCCCCTGCAATACCGATGTCAGCTTCCTTTGCCTCTCCGGGGCCATTTACCACACACCCCATAATAGCAACTTTAATCTTAGTGGAACGTTCAAGTAAAGCTTTTTCTACCTCTTCGGCAATTTTAAACAAATCGATTTTACACCGACCGCAGGTGGGACATGAAATCAGCTCCGGTCCCCGGCTTCTGATGCCAAGGGCCCGCAAAATCTCAAAGCCTGTCCGAATCTCCTCCACCGGGTCCCGGGTCAATGAGACCCGGATGGTGTCCCCGATTCCCTCGGACAAGAGCATCCCGATGCCAATGGCAGATTTGGTAATCCCGGCATAGAGCCCTCCTGCTTCGGTGACCCCCACATGGAAGGGAACGTCGGTAAGCGGTGCCAGCATGCGATAGGCCTCAACCGTCCGTGTCACATCCGAGGCCTTGAGGGACACCTTGATGTCATAAAAGCCCAGATCTTCCAGGATCCGGATATTGGACAGGGCACTTTCCACCATACCTTCTGCCGTGGTGCCCAGTCTTTTTTCAATTTCCCGTTCCAGGGACCCGGCATTGACCCCCACCCGGATGGGAATCCCATGGGCACGGGAAGCATCCACCACGGCCTGTATCTTTTTTGTGTCCCCGATATTGCCAGGATTGATCCGAAGCGCGTCACAACCCGCCTCGGCTGCAGCCAGAGCCAACCTGAAATCAAAATGGATGTCGGCAATCAAGGGGATGTGAATCCTATCCTTAATCTTCCGGATGGCAAGGGCTGATTCCATATCCGGAACCGCCACCCTCACAATCTCGCACCCGGCCTTTTCAAGGGACAAAATCTGTCCCACGGTGGCGTCCACATCCTGGGTATAGGTATTGGTCATGGACTGGACAGACACCTGACTTAGGGCCCCCACCTTGACATTCCCCACACAAATCTGTCTGGTTTTCCTTCTCTTTTGAACCAGAGACATTGTTTTCACTATCCTATTATCAAAAAATTTAAAGTCTGCAGAAGATAGAATCAACCTAGCCTATCCGGTTACCACAGGTTGGACTTCCCTTTGGTTTGCTGACCCTGCATGACTTTGAAAAAGTCCTTTTATGTCAACCCTCCTCTGGAATGCGAATATTGAGCAAAACCACCAGAAGATATTAACCTTTTTTAACCGGATAGGCATGGAATCAACCAACAGGCCGCCCCATAAAAAAATTTTCTAAAGATACCATATTGTAACAGGTTTGTTCAAGAAAACTCTCCTAATTGAATGTTTTCTATATCCCTTTTTTGTATTGAATGTTGCTTGTGGGATGAATCTTTTGTTGGAGTTCCTTTTGGGAATCAGGATCCCCCATTAGAAAATTTTCGAATATAGTACTCCAATTTAGGTTTTTTTTGGCATAGTTTGTGCCTTCATTTTTACAATTTCAAATTTTTCCACCATTAATGTTTCCAGCTCATTGGTATGTTCGTCGATACGATTGAGAAATTGAAATACCTTAGCACGAAATGTTTTATACTTTTTATAATATCTGTTTTTTACAAGATGTTCTTTGACAAAGCGCCAGAAACGCTCAATCAAATTCAGGTTTGGTGCATATGGCGGTAGAAATTCTAATTTGAGTTTCGGGTGCTTTTCAAGCCATTCTCTAACAATTTTTGCCTTAAAATATTTGGCATTATCCAAAATAAGTACAATGCCAGGGGCTTTATTATAGGCTTTTATGATTACACTGAAGTATTCAATAACCCGTTGCGCATCACAATTTTCTTCCCTGGTAAGGTGAACAAATGAAAGCGAATCTGGGTTATAAGCGCCTAATATATTCAGACGCTGACGGCTTGTATTGATTTTTAACATTGGTGGATCTTTGGGATCTCCCCAGCAAAGCCCCGGAACATTCTGATGTATCAAATGCATGCCATCTCCAAATAAAAACACAGTTCCTGGTTCGCTTGTAAGTTTCATTTCGAAATATTTTTTGATGTTTTTTTTTGTTCCTCTTCGCTGGGTGGGTTGCCAGGCACAACCTTGGGCCGTAAAACTTTAAGTCCTTTTTTTTTAAGCAATTTTCTTACGGCTTCAATGCTGTAATCAACTTTAAAATGGTCTATGATATATTTTTTAACTTCTTTAGTTTTTCCTGGGTTAGTCTCTTTTACCCAGCTTACAACCTGATTGATTTGCACTGAAGCCAGGTAGGATTGTTTTGGCTTGTATTGAAAAGAGTTTAAGCTGTTGATTCCTCTTGTTACGTACTGGCAATACCAGTTTTCAATGGTTTTAATAGATTTCCCGATAATTGATGCAATCGTTTTAAGTTCAACGCCATTGGCCAGCATTAAGAGAGTGATAAATCTTACTTTTAGCCGTACATCGGGTTGATTGTCTCTGTATTTATGCAATTTAGCAATTTCATCATCGTCAAACTGATACTTTGATACATCCATACGAACCTCCATCATTTAAGTAGTTGGCTGCATCATGTATTTATCAATGATCATAGTGATTGTTTATAGTCGATTTTTTTATTTAGAATGATCGCTTTGAGCAAATAATATGCCAATATAAACCAAAGTTGGAGTACTATAGCTGTATTATGCCCAGATTTTTCATGAAGTATTTTCTTTGTGCCTTTAACTTAACCAGTCTTCAATCCTTAGACCTTTAACCCGGTTAAACTCTTTGGTATTATGCGTAACCAAAGTGGCATTCAGACTCAATGCAACTCCCGCAATAAGATTATCCAGGGGGCCTATCGGCAGACCCTGGGCTTCAAGACTTGCCCTGATCTCAGCAGAGAACCTTGCCTCTTTTGATGTAAAGGGCAAAACAATAATGCTCGATACAAAAGTATCTAATTCCGTCTTTGTTTTGGGTGAGTTGTCAGATTTTGCTACCCCCACCTCCAGTTCATGCAATGTGATCGCTGATATAAAAATTTCTTCAGGAGATTTCGAAAAAATTTCTTCGGCAACACCCCCCATCCCTTTAAAAAAATATATGACTATGTTGGTATCAAGGACATACATTTAAAAAGACTCCCGGGGACAATCCTGTCCAGAATTCGACCTGATTTCTTCAATCGTTGGGAACTCATCCCCCCAACTTCCCGCCAGGCCAACGATATTTTTCGGCCATTCGGTGGCAATTTTTTCTTGTATGATTCCGGCAATCCATTTGCTGACAGATAAATTATTTGACTTCGCAGCCGCCTTTAATTTCACCTCAACATCCTTATCGAGATAAATAGTTATTTGGCTCATATCAATATCCCCCTATATTTAAAAACAAATTATAATTATAATTATAATTTGTTTTTAAATATAAATAAAGTTAAAAAAGTTTCGACTCCTCTATTTTTTCAAAAGAACGTCCTATATGGTATATTTCCCATTTTTCACCGAGCCTTAGCAAGCTAAATGGGCTAGGTTAAAACCAACCCCAATATTTATTTATAGTCTATCGACAAAATAATTTTTTGTACCGGTCAAGGGCTCTGGTGTTATAGCGTTTTAATTTTCATGCATCAGCACTGGCCTAATTGAATGTTTCCTATATCCCTTTTGTGTATTGAATGTTGGTTGCGGGATGAACCCTCTGTTCAAGTTCCTCCCGGGCACCAAGCGTTCCCTTTAGAAAATTTTCGAACAGCTGTATTATGCCGGATTTATCCATCTCTAGTGTTGTTTCGGTTTTTATATCCCGTAAATCAATGAAAAAACGAGAAAAAAAATCGGGTATATCCCCGACAATATCTGTATTCAAAAAATGATGATGATTATAAATACAAGGGTAATTCCCCTTTGTTTTTTCAATAAACAGGGGCTCTTTTTTTAAATTTGTAATGACTGAAGATTTTTGACAATCTTGAATACAGTCCTCATCCATTCTATCTTTTTCACACCCGATCACCTGGTGAAACAAACATTGCCGGCTCGATAACAACAAAATCGGATGATAGATACGATAGTACAGGTTAAAATTTTCAGGCCGGACAATACTTTTTATCTGATATTTGCTGATTTCATTTGAAATAAAGGACCCATAACAATTAAACCTTTCTTTCAAACATACGAGACCAAAGGAATTCACCATATTAAGAGAGGGTCCTGCTATCCAGGGGATTCCCCGTTTAAAGGCTTCATAGGCAATTGCGGTATTATCGGTCACAATGCGGCCTGGTTTCACCTGTTCAAGAAATTTTGTGGCAGCCCCATAATTTTCTTCCATGAGAACAGAAGGGAACCAGGGCGTTAATTGGGGATTGTCTGAAAAAAGAGAGATCAAACCAGAAACCTCATTTTTAAAACAATTGGGAAGTTGAAAAAAAAGTTTTGCACAGGTCCCAGAACAAAGATGAACATCCTTCGGGGAAGAAATTAATATCCCAAGGACAGGTTTCCTTTTTAGGGGAGGGGCTTTTTTTAAACGAGGAACTTCAATGGAGCCCATGATTTCTTTTAAGCCCGTTAAGCAGGATAAACACTCTTTTTTTATTGTCCTCAGTTCTTTAAAGGATATAAAAAGATCCGGCCCAAGATTTTCCACCTCCAGGCGCTCAATGTAATAGGCAGTATCGTTTAACGCGCTGAATTTCGCCAACAAAAAGTTGTGGGTTAGACTCTTTGCCCTGTTTTTTATAGTTACAAGGTTTGTTTTTGAAAGCAGAATAAAGGAGGTGTCCGGTGTTTTTATGGAGACGGTTAGAGGGGTATCCACTTTCCCTGAAATGCTAATTATTAATGGTATTTTAGCGATACTCAATTTTTTTATTTTCTGTTTAACCCGGGTGATAATGTCTTCTTTTTCTTCATAATAGTCTATTTTGTCTTGTAGCCTTTTTTTATTCTTGGAATTTTCATCAATGCTGGCAAATTGTTTGATTGAATGATCCCGGGGATTATCAATAAACATCTGTTTATTGATATCTCCCTTTAAATAGCCGTTTGAAAAATCCCGGTTAAACACCTTATACAACTCACGAGTGTCCGTGCTAAGCCTGTTGTGAGTATAGAAACTGGAAAGTTGTTTTTTCCAGCAGTCGACCACCGTAAATACGTAATCAAACTTCTTTATTCTGCCTTCAATCTTAAGAGATGCAACCCCTGCATCGGCAAGTTCCCTTAGATCAAGATAAGCTGAATTGTCCTTAAGGTTAAGGGGGAAATCTTTACCTTGGGGTGTTGTGACATATCTATCTCGACAGGGTTGACTGCATCGGCCGCGATTTCCGGAATTGCCACCCTGGACAGAACTCATATAACAGATACCAGAAAAACAAAGACAATAGGAACCATGGACAAATACTTCCGTTAACATATTCTTTTTATGCCCCGCCACCGTCAAGGATCGTATCTGTTCAATATTCAACTCCCTTGCAAGATTCACCCGGCTGGCCCCAAGCCTGCTTAAAAATTTTATCTGGCCTTCATTATGGGTATTTAACTGGGTAGAGGCATGTATTTCAAAGCGCTTAAAATAGGTTGATAAAAGATAAAATAATCCCAAATCCTGAATAATGACCCCATCTATTCCGGTGTTAACCAGTTGATTGAGTAATTTTATAAGGGCTGGTATTTCACTTCCCACAAGGATGATATTAAGGGTCAGAAAAACTTTGCAGTCATGTCCATGGGCAAGATGTATAACCCCATTTAAATCTTCAAAAGAAATATTGGTTGCCCGGTTTCTCGCATTAAATCTATCCAGACCGCAGTAAATAGCATCTGCCCCTGCCATAATGGCCGCTCGTATGGAATCAATATCACCACCTGGCGCCAATAATTCAATTCTTCTTTTCATGGGATCAATTGTAACATATAAAATGGGTTTTTAAATCAATCCGTTTAAACAACAATTGAAAATAGGAACTGCTATAATTCTAACTTTGGAATATTGCTGAAAACCTTGGAAAGTTTCCCCAGGGATCGGGTTAAATTTTCAAGGTTAAAAACTTCCAGGGAAACCGTCCCTTCATAGGCGGTCAAAAGTTCGGTTGTAAGCATAAACAGCTCATGGGGAAGCCTGTCCAGGCGGGTGTGGCCCTTGGGAACCGGGCCTGAAAAATCCACGCCGTGGAGATGAACAAGGGGTATTTTGTCCTTGAAGCGTTCAAAGGTGGCTCTCAAATCATGGCCGTATTTAAAATGGTGTCCCACATCAATGCACAGGGAAAGATCATAATCCTTGACCAGAGGGTAAAGAGTGTCCGGGGCGTACCAGAGGGTTTCAAGGGAAATCAGGCCCGGATCGGGTAGCCTTGGCACCAGAAGTTCCAACCCCTTTTTCGCCCGTTTGTCCCAAAGAAGATCTTCCCGGGTGGCGGTTCCCCTGTCCATGGGCAAATGAAGGGTAAAGGTGGTGGGTCTTAGGGGGGCAAACAATTCCACTACCGCAAGCAAGGTATCGGCAGCCTTTGCCCGTTGTGTCCCGGAGGGGTCTGTCAGGCTAATATCCGTGGGCAAATGAATATTATAGCTAAGACCTAGGTCTTCGGACAATTGGTCAAGCTCCCTGACATCCGCCCGGGAGGGCAGTACTCCCTTGGGCTGACTTTCAAATACCAGCAGCTCAATCTCGTCGAAGAATGGCCCAATTTTCCGAACATTGGGAAGGATGTGGTCCGGATAAATAAAGGAAGTGGTGGCCAGCCTGAAGGGTCGGTCGGGCCGGTCGGGCAATGGCAGCATCTTTTCTTTCATCTGTTTTCTCCCCTTAAACAAACAGCAGGCTCACCCCGCAGGCAGCAAGGGTTGCGATCAGTGTGGCGAGCAGCATCAGTTCACAGGCCCGGTCGATCCCCGTGATGTCCGGATCTAAAAATTGCCCGCCAATATAGGGCTTGTCCACTAATTTTCCATGGTAAACATTGGGACCGCCCATGCGAATTCCCAGGGCCCCGGCAAAACAAGCTTCCGGGTAACCGGCATTGGGGCTTTTATGCCGCCGTCCCTGGACGATACCTGTTTTCAGGGCAGACAGCCCTCTTTGAGCAGACAATAAAAAAGCGGCAAGACCGATCACCAGAACCGAAAGCCTTGCCGGTATAAAATTGGCCAGGTCATCAATCCGTGCAGATGCCCGGCCAAACAAAAGATAGGTCTCATTTTTATACCCTACCATGGAATCCAGGGTATTGACCATTTTATAGGCCATGGCACCGGGCACCCCGAACAGCAGGGTAAAAAACAGAGGCGACAAAAACCCGTCCACAAAATTTTCCGCCACGGTTTCCACTGTGGCCCGGATGACAGCAGCCTCGTCCAGATCCCGGGTATCGCGCCCCACAATCATGGCAACTTTTTTTCGGGCGATTCCAATATCATGAGCTTCAAGGGGGCAGGCCACCTCCCTGGCCGCATCAACCAGGCTGGTTGCAGAAAAACAATAAAAAAGAAGCAGCACCTGCACCCCGGTCCCCAGCAGGGGATGAACCCAAACCGCCAAGCGTACAAGTCCAAAGGAAAGAGCCCAGGTGGAGATTATCAAAAAGACAGCAAATAAAATCCCTGAAAAAAACGGGTTTGAAATCCAGCGCCGAAACCGGGGTTCAAACCAGGAGATGGCAGCCCCCATGCCCACCACAGGATGGGGCAACCATCGGGGATCCCCCACAATAAAATCCAGGACAAAGGCAAAAAAGAGAACATACCAGTGAATCTCACACATGGGCTGCCGTCTTAGGGGCCAGGTTCTTTTTAATACTGTCCGTCAGGGCCAGGTTGATATCTCTTGTCTTGAGGGAAAACCGCACAAACCGGTCACTAAGTCCATGAAAATTTCCACAATCCCGGATCAAAATTTTATCCTGGCCAATGGCCCAGCAAAAATCAGGGGCTGTCATCTTGCCCAGTTCCGCCAGGATAAAATAGGTGGGTGCATCAAAGAGGGAAATGCCCGAAATTCCCTGGAGGGCCTGGCGAAACACCTGCTTTTCCTCGCGTATATAGGCCCGGGTCCGTTGATAAAAGGGTTCAATTGCTTGGGGGTGGGCAAAAATATCCGTGATCACTTCCTGGGCAAGGGAGTTGACACTCCAGGGCTGGAAATGCTCCATGACTTTGTCTATCAAGGAGGTGCCCCCGCTTAAGAACCCCGTGCGAAGTCCGGGAATTTTAAATATCTTTGACATGGAAGACAAGACCAGCAGGTTGGGATAATGGGTGTCGGAAACAAAGGAAAGATTCCGGGCATCGTCCACAAAGGGCAGATAGGATTCATCCACCACAAAACAGGTGTTCGGGTGGCGTTTAATCAGATAGGCAATCTTGATTTTGGGTGTCAAAATTCCCGTGGGATTGTTGGGGTTGCACAAAAAGACCAGGTCAGCTCCCTTTGCCATTCCGGAGACCTTGTCAATATCCAGTTGAAAATTTTGCTCTTTTTTCGCCAGGCAATGGGTAGGGTCTATCCCGTGCATTCTGCAGGCATCTTTATAATCTGAATAGGCGGGACCGGCAATAATAGCCTTTTTAACCCCAAGGGCCCTTGGGATGGTATAGATAAAAAAAGTGGTGCCGTTTCCGGCCATGACATTCTTGGGATCAATGTCATGGTAACGGGCAAACCCCTTGCACATGGAGGCCGCATCCGGTTCCGGCAGAGAATGAATAGCCGACAGCCGTTCCCTTATAATGGCATGGACAGTGTCCGGCGGTCCCAGAGGATTAAGATTGCTGCTCATATCAATGATATCTTCAACAGGACAGCCCAGCTGCCCTGCAAGTTTGCTTTTATTGCCCCCATGTCCTTGGATCATGTTTGTTTCCTTATTAAAAGAGGGAATCGGGTTACAAGACCAGAGCCGCACCAACGACCAAAAACAGAACGGCTTCCAATACCTCGTTCATGGCGCCCAGCATATCCCCTGTGATACAATTAAGCTTTTTCTTATAAAAAACCAGTATTAAGGCCGTCCCCATAAAAAAAACACTATTCAACACCAGGCCCTTAACCCCCAGGAACAAGGAGAAAAAAAGGGGGATCAGGCAATAGGAAAAATCACGCAAACCAATGGGCCGACTGAAATGTTGCCTGCCGGTTCCTTCCCCTTTTCTGCCGTAATTTAAGGCTTTGATTCCAAAAATCATGGATGCCCGTGAATAGGCCGGTACAATAAACAACAAAATGATAATTTGAACCGGGGTCCCGGTTGATTTGACGGACCAGATACCCGCCAATTTTACGGCCAGCCCGCAGACAACGGCTACAAGCCCCATCATACCGGTCCGGCTGTCTTTCATGATCTCGAGAGCTCGTTCCCGTGACCTGTGACTGAAAATACCGTCTGCCGTGTCTCCCAGACCATCCAGATGGAAGGCGCCGGTGACCACCACCAGGAAAAGAAGGTCCAGCAAGGCTGCCACAGGGCTTGCCCAAAGTTGGGAGACCACAAGATCGAAAAGCACCAGCAAGGCACCGATGATCAACCCCACCACCGGAAAAAACCGGATCATGCCCATGGGGGAATAGGCCACATTTTTACCCGCTGGCAAAATGGTGATAAATAAAATGGCAGATCTTAAATCTGTTAAACTGCTGGTTTTCTCGTCCATTACCTGTCCTCTATTTATTGACCCGCTATTGATTGGCCCATTATTTAATAGTCTGGTAAAAAATACCCCGGGCCTGCTGTCTTGCTTCAATCCGCCCCTCGGCTTCAAGGCCCACCAAAAGGGTTTCCATCTGGTGCGGGTCTGCATTTAAAATAGCCACCAAGTCCTCCCGGGTGCAGGGCCTGCGATGGATGGTTTCAAGAACGGCAGACACCATATCCCGGTGCTGACCACTGTTTTTTTTGGCTGCCACCTTGGCAATAATCTGAATAATATCCATGTCTAAGATTTCTTTTACCCGTTCAAGTTGTGCCGGTGATGCCGGCTGGATATGGGAAACCGTGCCCGGCCGGTCCAGAGTGTTTAGCTGAACCATTTCAGGATCAATGGACAAAATGACCGCTTTGAGCGCTTTGAGCTCCTGAGGGGTGTCATTGATCCCGGGCAGGATAAAAATTTCCAGCCATATTTTCCCGGTAAATTCCCTGGCAAAGTCTTGAATTCCTAATATAATATCTTCCACTGGCAATCCTTTAACCGGCCGGTTAATCCGGGCAAATGCCGTTTTGGAGACCGCATCAAGAGAGGGAACCACCAGATCAGCCAAGGCCAGTTCCTGCCTGACGTCTGGATCCTTTAACAGGGAGGAGTTTGTCAGAACAGCCACCTTTACCCCGGGTTTTTGATCTTTTATATAGGCGATCACTCTCCCAAGTCCCCGGTTTAATGTGGGTTCACCGGAACCCGAAAGGGTTATATAGTCCGGATCGTCATTGTGTTCCCAATAATGGTCCAATTCTGCTTTAACCGCTTCAAACGCGACATAGGCCCTTCGTTGAAGTGTCAAATTTGTTGTTTTCCCACACTCGCAATAGACACAGTCCAGGCTGCAGATCTTATGGGTGACAAGGTCCACCCCAAGGGAGATGCCCAAACGCCTGGAGGGGACCGGGCCAAAAATATGGTGATAGCTCATTTACACAAATTCCGGGTTAGGCTTTTCCAAGGCTTGATGGGAACGTCAATACCCGCCACCGTCAGGATGACCTGGTCGGCCATTGCCGCTATTTCCTGATTCACAAGCCCCGCAGTGTCCCGAAACTGCCTGGCAAGAGAATTATCCGGCACAATTCCATACCCCACTTCATTGGACACGAGGAAAACAGGACAACAGCTTTTTTCCAGGGCTGCAGCCAAAAGAGTTGTGGCCTCCATGATCCGGGGCTCATCATATTCGGCAAACAAAAGATTGGAGATCCACAGGGTCAGGCAATCCACCAGAATCACATCTGCTGTTTTTGAAGCCCTTTCAATAATTTCGTGAATCATGACGGGTTCTTCAATGGTCTGCCAATCCTCACCCCGCTCCGCCTGGTGGGCAGCCACCCGCTTGTCCATTTCCGGATCCATAGGAACCGAGGTGGCCAAAAATATTTTTCGGCCACCCCCGGCCGGGTCAGCCTTGACCTGATTGCCTATAATTTGATCGGCAGCATCCAGGGCAAAACGGCTTTTGCCGCTCCTGCACCCGCCAATCACCAGGGTAATCCTTGCTTTATTTTCCAAAATCAGCCTCTTTTTTTATCGGTAATCTCATATTTCAAGGACAAATCCCATTAATAGGTTGTTACGGGATTTTCTTCTCTCACTTTTCTAATGACTTCTTCCATACTTTCTTTTTGTTTGTTCCCTGTGAGCGTCCTTTCCATTTCAGCCCTGGCGTCGGCAAAAGAGTTGATCCCGGCTGCTTTTTTTTCATCTACCTTGATAATATGATACCCAAATTGAGTTTTCACAGGATCACTTATCTCATCTATTGCCAAGCTGAACGCTGAGTTGGCAAATTCGGGCACCATTTGTTTCTTTTCAAACCAGCCCAGGTCCCCGCCTTTTGTGGCGCTGGGCCCAATTGAGAGCTCTCGGGCAACATCTTCAAAAGATTCGCCTTTTAGAATACGCGCTTTAGCGGCCACGGCCTCCTCCTGGGTTTTGAAAAGAATATGCTTTGCCTTGACCTGTTCTTTTTGAACAAACATGGCTTTATTTTTATCATAATAGGTTTTCAACTCATCTTCGGTCACCTGGATCTTTTTAAAGACATCGCCTATGTATTGTCCGACCATTAGACGTTGTTTGGTCTTCTCCAATTGTTTTAGCACCAGGGCATTGGTGTCATAATTTTCGCTTCTGGCCTGGAGATAAATGAGTTTTTCCTGAACAAGCTGTTCCACCAGCATTTTCCGGCCCGCCTCCGAGGCGTAGGAGGCTTTGTACTGGGGTGGAAGTTGTTTTAATCTTGTGTCAACATCTTTATCCGTAATCTCAAGGGTGCCTACTTTTGCCACAATCTTTGCATTTGCTGCCGGCAGCATCATTAAACTAATCAGGATAATCAATACTATTTTTTTCATAAATATAACTCCTTTTAAACAGAATCAACAGATTCCAGCCTCCATTCTCTATGGTTAAAAATGGGCAGTATATAATCCCATAAACAAAAAGTCCCGGAAAATATTTCCTTTCCAAAATTTTGAATGACGGATCTGACGGCATGATATCAGCCAGGTTTTTGCAGTTGGTCTAAAATTCTATTCACTTTTGCCTTTCCTGAATCGGGGAACCAGATTTCTAATCCTCACCTGCATCCAGCTTTTTCGCTGTTTTTTTTGTCAATTTATCACCGTAAATTCCGGGGGTGGACCCCTCTATTTTTGTCGCCCCGATGGCCTTGGCGTAATAGTCGGCGGGGCCTGTTCCGCCAATGATGGCATAGGCATATCCGTTGGCCGCCATTGAGTGAAGACAGGACAATAACAAGGCCTTGCCGATTCCATGGCACCGTTTCTCCTTGGTAACACCGGTGGGACCAAAAAAATTCTTGCACGCACTGTCATAACAGGCAAAGCCCAAAATTCCCCCCGCTTCAGTGGCGATGAAGCAGGAAACCGGATGATGACTGAAAGCAACCTCACATTCACTTGCCCAGCCATCACTGAACAAGTCCCCTACCCACTGGACAATTAGGTGTTTCTCGCAGGCTCTGGCCCTGCGGATTAAAATCTTTTTATCCCCAAGCCCCTTTAACAGAGGGGCAACCTCTATAATATCGTATAATCTGACCAGCATATCCGCCATATGGTTTATTCCCCTTCACACGTATAAAAACCAACCATAACCCCCTGGGGCGTGTCCGTCAAAATATTTTTATTGAGCTCCCAAGTTTCTTTGTTGATAGCCTTTCTCTGGGAAATATCAATTCATGTTTTTCCCATGGAACCCTTTTCTCAAGACGCCTGTTTATCCAGGCGCATGCCTTTTCCATTGAGGATCTTATCCAGCATCCTGTATTCAAGGTTGATATTAAAAAATTGTTTATAAAACGCCCTGACTTCCTGTTTCATGTCGATATCCTGAAAAAGTTCCGGGTAGACCGTCTTTGCCGTCCAGAGAATCGCCAGGGGGGTTTCAAGTCCTCCGGGATGTCCCCACCGGGAAATACCCACGGGGATGGTAAACACCTTTTTATCCTGAACCGCTCGAATGGGAGCCCATTTTTTATCCCCTATAATCAATTGATTCGCAAAGGATTCGTTGACAATGACCACCCCGGGATTCCAGAGCAAAATCTGCTCAATGCCTGCAAATTTTTTATTTCCATGGCCAGCCAACCCTGCTTCAACCGATACGTTGATGACACCGCAGGCTTGAGTCCAGTCTGCTTCAATGGTGCCTTTTGCATCGGTTCGATAGGGCTCGTTAATGGCGTGGTAGAGACGAACTTTTTTTTCCTCGGCAATCCCTTTCGTTCTGGATCGAACCCGATCGATCATGGCCCTGTAATAGCGGGTATAGGCCAATGCCTTTTCATGGCAGCCAATGGCCCTGCCCATCATTTCTATGGTCTCCATCTGCTGGGCCATATTATTGTAACCGACTACAAAATAGGCAAGCTTGAACCGGGCCAGCTTTTTAAGCTCTGCTTTTATCTTTGCCGTTTCCGGCTTGAGAAAAACGAGATCAGGCCGGGTCTTGAGCAATGCTTCTATATGAATAATACCGCCGGAGGAAACCACCGGCAATTGCTGAACCCCCGGGACAATCTGATGCAAAAGCTTGTCTTTTTTCAACCCCTTGACCACGGCAACCATATCCTGCCCCCGGCCCAGCATGGTAACCACATGACCGCTAAAGGCATAGAGGCAGGCAATGCGGGAAACTGGCCTATCAAGGGTCAGACGATTGCCCGTATAGTCTTTGACAACAATTGCTGGGGTATCAGAAATAGGGGTACCGGAGAAAGCCGGAACAATCAGAATCAGTAAATTAACGCAAATAAAGGCGAGCCAATAACATAATTTCATTGATCGTTTTCCATGGTGTGCAGGGGGATAATCTGTTTTAGGGTCCCTCTTCCGGGAAGGGTCTGGGAAATCACCGATGTCTTGACCCCATAAAAATAGGCAAGATTTTCCTGGGTTAATGCCTGGGAAGGAGACCCTGCCAAATGCAGTTGCTGCTGGTTCATAAACCCTACTTTCACGGGAATACCGGCATTTTCAAAATAAAAGGCATGGTTGGGAAAATGGGTGGCCATGACCAGGGTAATTCCCTTTTCCTTGATGAGATTTACAATGGTTTCAAGCACCATAAGTTCATTTTTAAAATCAAGATGGGCCGTGGGTTCGTCCATGACAATCACAGGTGTCTCCTGGATCAATGCCCTCAGAATCATCACCAGCTGGCGCTCCCCGCCGCTGAGCCGGGTGTAATCACGGTGCTTTAAATGGGCGAGATGCAAAGAATCCAGCAGTTGTTCCGCCCGTTTTATATCAGCAGCCCCGGGCGAGGAATAAAAGGGGGTATAGGGGGTCCTGCCCATAAGGAGAATATCCAGCACTGAAAAAGAAAAATGGAGGGTGTGGGTTTGGGGAACATAGGCCATGATCCGGGCGATTTGCCTGGGGGAAAGCGTGCCGACAACATCATCCTTCAGGAAAATCTGCCCCTGGGTTAGTTTATGGAACCCGAGGATACAGTCGATGAGGGTGGTTTTTCCACATCCGTTGGGGCCCAGGAGACAAAATGTTTCTCCCCTGGAAACGGTTAAATTCACCGCCTTGAAAATAAGATTTTGCCCATGGGAAAATTCTGCATTTGTAAGGGTCAGCATGGAGTTGTTTCCTTGTTTACCATTCCCTGCCCTTTGTCTTCTTTAACAGATAAATAAAAAACGGGCCGCCGACCAGTGCGGTTAAGATACCTAGGGGCATTTCACTGGTGCTGATCATCCGGCTTAAAATATCCACAATAATTAAAAAGCAGGCACCAATGGAAAAAGAGACCGGAATGAGGTCCTTGTTGTCATTGCCGATCACCATCCGGCCCATGTGGGGCACCACAAGCCCTATCCACCCGATAACCCCGCTGACACAGACAGCAGCCGCCGTGGCCAGGGTGGCGCAGACAATAATAAACCCCCGGTTTAAATTGACATTAAGGCCCAGGGAATGCGCCTGTTTATCCCCCATGGCAAGAACATTTAAATGCCATCTGATGACCATCAGGCCAAAAGACCCCAGCACCATGGGAATGCCGGCAAGCAAAATCATGGAATAATCCGCCCGGGAAAGACTTCCCATGAGCCAGAACACAATGGCCGGCAGTTCATCATAGGGATCTGCCACATATTTCAGAAAGGAAATCAGCGCTGAAAAAACAGACCCCACAATGACGCCGCCCAGGACAAGGGTAACCGCCTGCCGGGAACCACCCGTTATCCGGCCGATGAAAAAACACAGGGACACGGCCACAAGTCCAAACCCGAAGGAAAAGAGGGAAACATAAAAAAAATTATTAAACAGGATAAGGGCCAGGGCAGCACCAAATCCTGCACCGGAACTGACCCCCAGCATGCCCGAACTGACCAGGGGGTTTCGGAACACCCCCTGGAAGGCGGCCCCGCTGACAGCAAGACTTCCCCCCACCAAAGCCGCCAGGATTGCCCGGGGCAGTCTGACATGGACAAGGATGGAAGAATGGATCTCATTCACCCCTTGATCACGGATCAAAGAGAGCAAAACCCTGAAGATATCTGAAATGGATATGGGATACCGACCCAAAAAAACAGATAAAAAGATGAGACCCAGGGGAGATCCCAGAACAACCAGATAAAAAACCACCCGGCTTATCTTGTTTTTTGATTTTCCAAGGGATTGTCCCATAATTAATTCTTTTATGCCGTTTGGAATAGTTCGTTATGGTTCATATTAGAAAATTTTACACTTATAGAGCATGAATTGATACAAAAGCAACAATTATTTGACAAAAACGGATAGCTGTGATTGATACCCAATGTTATATTTTAATCAAATTAAATTTAAGGAGCATTTTTAAAAATGGTAAAGAAACTTTTCAGGGCATTTTTATTTTTATCAATCAGCCTGGGCCTGACCCAGGTCCAGGCTGCAGAAGAGGCTGGGGTAACGGACAACATCTATACCCTGGGAGAGGTGGTGGTAACCGCCCCGGATGAGAGGGGCGTGGAATCCATTGGCACCCTTCGTCAGATTACGGCCAAGGATATTGAACTTCGAAATGTAAAAACCCTGGCCAAAGCCCTGGAACTCTTGCCCGGTTTGGATGTCCGGAAAGGGGCCCAGGGAATCCCAAGGGTCAATATCAGGGGACTTCGGTCCCGCCACGTTGTGCTTCTGCTAAACGGGATCCCCTTTAACTCGACCTATGACGGACAATTTGATCCGGCCACCATTCCTGTGGAAAAAATTGCAAAAATCAAAGTGAACTATGGCAACCATTCAGTACTCTACGGCCAGGGAGGACTGGGAGGCGCCATCAATATTATCACCAAAAAAGGAACACCGGGGTTCAGCGGGAATGCGTCAGCAGATATTGACGAGAGGGGCAATTCCGATGCAAGTGCAGATCTGTCCGGCGGAAATGAGCGAGTGGATTTTTTTGTTTCGGCCAACAAACAAAAATCCGACGGATTCCAAATGTCCCGGGATTTTACCCCCACTTCCGAAGAAGATGGCGGGGTAAGAGAAAACTCTGATTATGAGCGTAAAAATCTTTATGCAAATGCAGGGTTTCAAGCAGGAGAAGATTTGAACTTCGGTGTTTCCTTCGGCACCGGCGCAGGGGATTACGGAAAACCCCCCTCAACCATAGACGACAAAAAGGATACCTTTTCCAAAAGCCCCAAATATGAACGGGTGGAAGATTATAAAAACAACTTCGGCCAGATTTCTATGGGATATGATCCCGGCGGCGTCTTCGGCATGAGAGCCTGGGGATTTGTCAACAAAAACGAAGAAGACAAAACCCGGTATGATGACGATACCTATAGTACCATCACCCAAAAAAATAGCTACGACACGACAGATGAGACCCTTATAAAAGGGGCAACCCTCCAAGGAACCTTTGATTACAATACCTATGGAAAACTTGCCCTTTCCGCAAGCGGCGAACGAGACGAGTATGATTCCGTGGGATACAGCATTGACAAAAAGGGGAACAGGGTTGACCATTCAATTACCAATGAAATAGAACTCTATTCTTTGGCGGTTGAATATGATGTAACTCTTTTTGAAAAACTGGGTCTTGTTGCAGGGTACAGCCATCACTGGCAAAAAAAAGATGAGGGGGCCGATGATGACGACGGCAGCTATCTTTTGGGATTGTCCTATGATCTCACGCAAACCACACGCCTCAGGACCTCCTATGCCAGAAAAATCCGGTTTGCTTCCCTTAGAAATCTCTACGACATAACAGAGGGCAACAGCGAGCTGACAACGGAAACATCTGATAATTTCGAAGCAGGCATTACCCAGGAACTGCCCTGGGAGATGACGGCGGACCTGGCATTCTTTTTAAACAATGTGGAAAATTATATTGTAAAGAAAACCGACCCGATTACTGGAAACGACAAATATCAAAACGATGATGAATATCAGTTTAAGGGCGTTGAAGCAACTATCGCCAAGACATTTTTGGAAACCGGTTTGATCCGTCTGGGGTATTCATATCTGGATGCAACGGACGAATCAGCAGGATCTCTTGTGGATGAGCTGGAATACCGGCCCAAGCATAAAATAACCCTTGACGCCAATTATACCTTTGATTTTGGACTGACGGCCTACGCAAGCTTTATGTATTTAAAGGATCAGTATATTTATAACACGAATTATATCCAGGGAAAGCTGGATGATTTTTCCATCGTGGATGTGAAGCTTGAGCAGAATCTGCTCAAAAACATGTGGTTTGTGTATGCCGGGGTGGACAATCTTTTTGATGAAAATTACGAGGAAAGCTATGGATTTCCCCAGGCCGGGCGGACTGCCTATGTGGGAATGAGAGTAAAATTCTAACCCCCTGGAGATGATCCTTGAATCCGGCGTATCTGGATTTATCAAATTAAAACTTCCCCCGGGCTGTAAAGTCCGGGGAATTTCTAATATTGCTTGATTCTAATATTGCTTGGCTTCCTGCTTGGTGATGGTCCGGTATTCTATGCCTGTTTTTTCCATTTCTTCATTTTTTAACACCACCACCACCTGTCTGCTGTCCATTCGGACGGTTTTGGTTTTTTCCGATCCAATGGAAACAGACAGATCAGGAAGGAGTATGGTTCCAGATTTGGTAACCAATTGGTCAATAAAGGGGAATTGACACAGTTTGTCCACCCTTACAACACTGCCCGGCCGCCCAAGGTGATACCATCCCCGATACCTTCCGTCATTACCGGAAAGCCTTAAACCAACCCCGGCAACAGCTCCGACAACCCCGTCTCCGGTTCCCCCGTGTTCTGACAGATGAATCCCGGTTTTCCAGGCAAGGTCATAGGCCGCAGCCTTGGAGGTCACTGCCTGTTTGGCCATTTTCCCGAAGGCAATCAGCTCTTTTTGGCCAAGGGCCTTGTCCAGCTTTGCCACACAGAGCCCGGGATCGGACCCTTTTTGGGACCGGGTTTCAAGAAAATTGGCCATATAGGAAATGATGGGTTCCATGGTCTGGTTTTCCAGGTTTATTTCAAAACACATGGACGAATTGTGGGAGGTATAGGGGATATCCTCATGGACAAACAGCTGGTGGCGGCTTATGCTAGAACAGTTTCCCCCAAGGGTTTCAATCTGTTCACACATCTCCTGGACCAGCCACCCCGTTCCCTTGGTCCCGGGCATATCAGTATCATCTATGCAGACCAGGTATTTCATAATCATTTCCTTTGCTTTTATATTTAATGGTTTGCCTTTGGTTTATGGCGTCATGCGAGTTCAAACAGGATATCGATCCTTAACGTTACAGGCGTCTTGAAAATAAAGCTCGGCGGCCTTGGAAAGGGTGCCGACCTTTGAATGGCCTCAATTGCTGCCTCATCCAGTTGTTTGTGCCGAGAACTTTTAAGAATTTTTATATCCGTGAGGGTTCCGTCGGCTGACAACACAAACTGAACTTTGACCCTTCCCTCAATGTGGTTTGATCTGGCGGATTCCGGATATCGCTTAAAACTATATATCCGCAAATGAAGCATTTCAAAATAATCTTTGGCATTGATAAATTCAACCGGGGCTTCATGGACCGTAACCTTGGCCATACCATTGGCAATGGTTAACCCAGGCACAGAAAATCCTGCAACATCCATGGGGCCCGGTAATTGCGGAAGATCAATCCGTTCAAAATCTTTTTGTAGTTTGGGGTCTTCCATCGCCGTCACCTGAATGTTGGGAATATGAACCTTTTTCACCTGAACCGTTTTTATTGCTGCTGCCTTGGGAGCTTTCTCCCGACGCCTGGGTCTGGGAATTTTTCGGACATCGGGTTTGTCCAGGGGGTGCATGGACAATTCAATATAGGAAATTGCCCGGCTCTCATAAATGCCTGCCGCATGAAAAAAAACAAGGAGATGGACAACCAGGGAGATGAGGATAAATCCCCAGAGAAGGAAATTGGGTCGTTTGCCCCTCTTTTCCACGACAGGGTTACAGCCCTTTTTCCGTTGCCAGACAAAGCCTGGAAGCGCCCGCGGCCTTGGCAATATCCATCACCCGGACCGCCTTGTTCAAGACCACGGTTCGATCGGCCTTTACCACCACCAGCCGGTCCGTTTCATTGTTGATCATCTGTTTAATCTTGGTGTACAGCTGATCAATGGGAATCTGGACATTTGCAATATAGGTAGCCCCCTCTTTGTCCACAAAAATGGTGATTTCCTGCTTTACCTGGGGAGCAGATGCCTTGGCATTGGGAAGCTTGATCTTGATTCCCTCTTCCACAATAAAATTGGTGGTCAGCATAAAATAGATCAGCAGCAAAAAGACAATATCAATCAGGGAGGTCAGTGGGGCCTGGATCTGGTATGGATTCTTTTTTTGTTTAAATTCCAGCATATCAAACCCTTTTGGCAATGGCCTTTAAGAAAGCAACAGATCCGTCCCGGAGTCTGGCCTCATAGGTTTCCACCCTGGACAGAAGATAACTATGGGCCACCATGGTGGGCAGTGCCACAACAAGCCCCAGGGCCGTGGTCAGCATGGCTTCCCATATGCCGCCGGCAAGAACAGCCGCATTGACCTTGCCCCCCATCTGCTGGATCACCATAAAGGCCTTTATCATCCCGATAATGGTGCCCAAAAGCCCCAGTAAGGGGGCAATATTTCCAATGGTGGCAAGGGTTTGAAGATAGGCGGACAACTCCCTGACTTCCGTTTCAACGGCATTGACAATAACCGATTCCAACATCCGGTTTTTCAAATCTTTGGCCCCGATAGCCTTGGTCAAAACCCTGCCCATGGGAGAATTGCTTTTTTGGGAAAGTGCCAGGGCCGCCTGGGTGTCCCCGGCTTCCATGAGACGTGCCACTTTGTTCTCGATATCCTTTCCCCGGCTTCGGTTGATGGCATACCGAATGATCCGTTCAAAAAAAATTCCAAACACCAGGACAGAACAAAACACAATGGGAATCACCAACATCCCGCCCTTTGATAAAATTTCCAGCATAACGCCTCCGGCTGATCAGCTTCCTGTTTCAGTTGGTTCATTCATATCAGTAAAATCAGGCACCCCGTCAAAATCAAGATCCTTCTCCCTTTTCACGATGGCCTGTGTATCATCATATTCTTCCCACAGATCCGGCTTACCATCCCCGTTGGTATCTTCTCTCACCTGCTTTAAGACCCCGTTTTCATAAAGGTACCAGATCTCAATTTTCCCGTCGCAAGTTTTGTCCTCTTCCCCCCGGATGGGAATTTCCCTGCTGTCATAAAACCAGGTGAGAAGGGTTTTTCCCTGGCTTTTTTCTTCTATTTTTTCCAGCATCCCGGCCTGATTGTAGTGCTCCACACAATCTACCTGGCCATCCTTGTTTTCATCTTTCTCGACCCTGGAAAGTTTATTGTCCTGATAAAACTGCCAGACATCCTTTTTACCGTCAAAATCCGAATCGCTGATGAGGCGTGTTTTTTCCTGACTTTTATCAAAAAAAACTTCCATATCAGCGCTGCCGTCCTGGTTTTTATCTATGAAATTTTTAATGATTTTATCATTTTTAATGGTGGAAACCGTTTCAAAGAAACCATTGCCGTCATTGTCCGATTTAACCCGAAAAAGTTTCCCGGCCTTGTAGAACCTTATCCGGTCAATCTTTTGTTTTTCCTTGGTTGCTTCCCGGGTTTTTGCAAGCTGCCCATTTCCATCAAAACTAGCAAAATAATCCGATGCACCATCAAAATTGGTGTCTTTTTCCTGGCTCACCATCAGGCTGTTTGAAAAGCGGGTCACCACATCAAAGCGTCCGTCAAAATTGGTGTCTGTTTTTTGTTCCCGGGGAAGCCCTCGCTCAAACACCGTTATGGTATCCGGCTTTCCATCTTCATTTTTATCTCGTTCCTGCCGCTTGATCTCCCCCTTTTCATAAAACCCGATGCTCTTGTATTTTCCCTTTCCATAGGGATCTTTAGATATCTGTTTCAAGTCTCCCACGGCATCAAAGGTCAGAATTTTATCCATGACACCGTCCTCATCTTCATCCTGTTTTTGCCGGGTGGGCAGTTGATTTTCAAAAAGTGTCCAGATGTTGACCCTTTCATTGTCATTGGTATCCCGGGTGGAAGATACCAGAATGCCATTGGTAAAATAATATTGGATATCAAAGTGGCGGTTCCGGGTGGTATCTTTTTTCATCAGATAAATCTGTTCATTTTCATCAAATAAAGAGGTCTGAACCAGGTTCCCGTCCGGGTCCAGCCTCTCTTGAAGGGTTCTTTTCTCGTTTTTGAAACGATCAATGGTGTCACTCTTTTTATCCCCGGCCGTGTCCCTTTCAATCCTTCCCAATTTGCCAGCTTCATAAAATTGTTTTTTTTCAGCAAACCCGTCATGGTCGGCATCAGTCTCAACCCGCAATATGATTCCGGCATCACTGTAAATGAGCACCTGATCTATCTGTCCGTTATCGTCAAGGTCCTTTTCAATCCGCTTATCCGCCAGAGCGATTGCCGCAAATGAAAAAAAGATTGCCACAAGGCAAAAAAATTTAAAACACCCCCCCATCCCTTTTCGAATATCCATGCTATCCCCATGTGTCATTTTTCAAAAAACCGAATATTATTTCTGGTTATTTTTGTCAAGTAGATTTCTATTCACTTCTCCATGCAGACAAAAAACAACTCCTTATTACCACAAAAGCAATAATTATCCAATAGCGCTCCTGGAAGAATCATATTACAGCGAACACGACCAAGGGTTGATTGGGTAAACCACTCCAAGTTCACAGGAAAATTATGTTATTTTTGGTAGATATTGGTAATTTAAATAATTTTTAACAAATGTTTTTAACAAATGTTGACAAATAGCTACAAGATAACTATACCGAGCATAATTCGTATTGAAACTGAGTGTTAATTGAGTGCGTTTAAGGAGGAGACTATGAAATCTGTTACCCGTGTATTAATCTATTTGATTTTTTTAATGGCAATACCTGCCGGTCTTGTGCTGGCAGAAGATCCACAAAACGAGTCGACAACCACACAAGAGGAAAGCCAGGTATTTGACCTGGGCCAGGTGATGGTGATTGGAAAATCAGACAAAGCCGACAAAATTACCACCACCGATGTGGTCACCATGGAGGACATCAAAATGCAGGGGGCTCAGTCAGCGGCCCAGGCCCTGGAAATGGTCCCGGGTGTGGATGTCCAAAACGGTAAAAAGGGCCAGGCAAGTTTGACACTTCGGGGCTTTGATCAAAAGGATGTAAAAGTTCTGATTGACGGCGTTCCCGCCCATGTCTCCTATAACGGGTCCCTGGATTTAAGCCAGATTCCCGTGGAGACCATTGCCAAAATAGAAGTCGTCAAAGGGGCATCTTCCGTATTATACGGATCGAACACCATGGGCGGGGTCATCAACATCATTACCAAAAAAGGTGGTAAAGAACCCTATACCAATGTGTCCACCTCGTTTGGAGAAAACAATACCCAGAACTATATACTGAACCATGGATCCTCTGTTGGCAGTTTCAATTATTGGATATCTGGCAGTCTTCGAAAATCCGACGGGTTTGAACTGTCCGATGATTTTGATCCCAGCAACGACAGAACCGGGCTGGGGACAGAATACAATGAAGACGGGGGTACCCGGGATTTAAGTTATTATGAGGATCATACCCTTAACGCAAAAATCGGATATGAATATGACAGCACCTCCAAGCTCTACCTTTCCTTTGACTACCATGACAATGAGAAAGGCCAACCCACAGATTCCTCTCGATACTGGGCATTTGACGAATGGAAACAATGGCATTTAAATCTGGTGGGGGAACATGATTTCACCGATATCTTGACCATGAAATCTAGGATCTATTATGTGGATCACAACGATACCATCAAGGATGTAAGCTGGGATGACGATCACACCACTTCCAAAAAATGGTTCCAGGAAAGCTCCTATGACGACTATACCCTGGGAGGCGAGGTCCAGGCATACCTGGATTTCGGTGACGCCAGCCTGGTTAAAATGGGAATCTCTTATATGAAGGACAACCATATTGCCCAGGATTATTATGATGCCACCACCCTGAGCGTTATCAATGGTTGGGCAGATGAGGGACTTCAGCCGGAAGAAGAGTATGAAACCGATATTTACTCCTATGGGATTGAAGATGAAATCAAACTTTTTGAGAAACTGATCCTCAAGGCCGGCGTCAGCTATGATGTCCATGATCCGATCAAAAACTATGACGGGTATGTCCGGGGCAAATCAGATTCCTGGAATCCCCAGGCAGGCCTTGCCTATGAGGTGACCCAAGCTTTCAACCTCTATGCATCTGTGGGCAAAAAAACAAGATTCCCCACAATGCAGGAGCTGTACTCTGATCTTTCCGGCGGGAACGACAGTCTCAACCCCCAGCAAACCATTGCCTATGAGATCGGCGGGGAGAAACAATTTGGTGACATGGTTACCCTTTCCGGGGCTGTTTTTTACAATGACATAGAAGACAGAATTATAGAAGACGCCAACGATGAAAACATAAATGCAGGGGAAACCAAGATCCAGGGGATTGAAACCACTCTCCGCATCAAGACCCCCTGGCGGCTGGATATCGGCCTGGGATATACCTATCTCTCCTCAAAGGAAAAACGAACCAGCACAAGCCCTGAAACAGATGCGGAATACCTCCCCGACCACAAGGCAACCCTGGATCTTCGATATGCCTTTGACTTTGGATTGTCCGCTTCCTTCCAGACCATCTACACAGGGGAGCAGATCGAATATGACGATGACAAGGCCTATGAAGTAGATGATTTCATCGTGTGCAATTTGAAACTGAACCAGGAATTTTCATTAACCCCCAAAATGTCCACCGATCTTTTCATTGAAGTCAAAAACCTCTTTGATGAAAATTACGAGGAAGGCCATGGCCCAACACCGGGCAGAAGTTTTCTGGCGGGAATGTCCTTCACCTTTTAATACATATCCAGACAAAAACCATTGGGACCATAAAATCAAAATTCAATTGATTTTATGGTCCCAAATTTTAAAAGCGCTTACCCAATATGACAAAAAAAAGAATCTTCTGGCTGGTTTTATCCGCTTTTTTTCTATTCGTTTTTTCCCGGCTCTATCTTACCCCCAAAAAGGCGGAAACAATTACCGGGAAAGCCTCCCGGACCATTACCGACATGAAGGGCCGCAGCTTTGACGTGGCAGATCCCATACTTCGCATTGCCCTGCTGGGGGGCCCCACGGGCCAGGTGGCCTTTATACTGGGAGTCCAGGACAAGCTTTGTGCCGTGACCAACACGCTTAAAATGTCAAAACTGGTCCGGGAAATGTACCCGAAAATTGCGCATCTTCCCGGCCCCCGAACCACCTCGGGCAGCATCAATGTGGAAGAGCTGATCCAGTCAAACCCGGACATCGCCATTGCAGGGGACCTGGATGGCCGGATCGTCCTTGATAAAACCCGCATTCCAGTGGCATTTCTGGAAGACAGCATGGGGGACGGGATTGCAGATATGAAACGGGAAATCCGGTTTTACGGATATGTTTTCAATACCCCGGAAAGGGCCGAAAGCTATGTTGCCTTTCTGGAACGGATCATCACCCTTGTGACAGAAAGAACCGGGGATATCCCGGCCTCCCAGCGCAAAAGCGTGTTTCAGGGCTACAGCCCCAGCCATTTGGTGACCCTGGGGGGGGACACCTTTATGCAGGAACGCATCGAATTGGCCGGATGCCTGAATGCCGCCAAGAGCGTTATCACCATCGGCAAACGGGTCGGGCTCCATGCGGGTTTGGGAGAAATTTCCATGGAACAGGTGCTGGAATGGAACCCGGACATTCTGGTGATCAATTACGGAACGTCAAAAGACATCATCAACGATCCCCAATGGCGTCATATAACAGCGGTTCAAAATAATCATATCTATGCCCAGCCGGCCGGGGTGTTTATTTTTAACCGACCTACCATGGAATCGGCGGTGATTTTTCCCCTGTGGCTGGCCAGCATTGCCAATCCTGAACGGTTTAAAGATATCTGTGTACCAGACCTGGTCAAAAAATTTTATAACGAAATCTTCCAATTTGACCTGAGTGACCAGCAGGCCCGTGATATTTTAACGGGAGCTTATGAATTTAAGATGATGACGGGGATTAAAAATAAAGGATAACAGCCGAAAACCCATCAAAGAATCCTCCCCCCTGGCACCGGAAACCTGGATTACCCTCTTTATGATCCTGCTTGTTCTGGCGGTCCTCGGTTCCCTGGGGTTTGGCCGGGTTAACATCCCCTTTGCCACGGTATTAAAAATATTATGTTCCACCATCCTGCCCCTGGACCAGGACTGGTCGGCCACCGCCTATTCCGTGGTCATGGATGTGAGGCTGCCCAGGATTCTGGCAGGGGTTCTCGTGGGAGCGGCCCTTTCCATTTCCGGGGCATCCTTCCAGGGAGTGTTCCAGAATCCTCTGGTCAGCCCCCACATCCTCGGGGTTGCATCGGGGGCGGGATTTGGCGCAGCCCTTGCCATTTTGCTGTTTGACAATCTATGGCTCATCCATCTGGTCTCCTTTTTATTCGGCCTTGCCTCGGTGGGCATGACCTATGCCCTGTCGCGGGTATACAAAACCACTCCCATTCTCATGCTGGTGCTTTCCGGCATTGTGGTGGGATCACTTTTTTCTGCCCTGACCTCATTTTTAAAATATATTGCCGATCCCATGAACAAAATGCCGGCCATTGTTTTCTGGCTCCTGGGCTCTCTGAACCATGTCTCCTCCAAGGACCTGTTGATCACCGCCCCGATTTTCATCACCTGCATAACCTCCCTTCTCATGGTCCGGTGGCAAATCAACCTGCTGGCCATGGGAGAAGAAGATGCAAAATCCCTGGGGGTCAACACGGAAACCCTGAAAACCCTGATCATTATCTCTGCCACCATTGCCACGGCATCTGCGGTGTGCATCAGCGGGATCATCGGCTGGATCGGCATCATGATTCCCCATATCGGCCGCCTCATTGTGGGACCCGACCACAAATATCTGCTGCCCATCTCCATGCTCATCGGCGCCGCCTATCTGGTAACCGTTGATACCATTGCAAGGACAGCCCTTGTGACGGAAATTCCCATTGGTATTTTAACCGCCATTTTCGGAGCCCCTGTGTTTGCCCTTTTGCTCAGAAAAACCCAGAAAACAGGATGAAAGATGACCGGCCGCATAAAAATTGAAAATCTTTCCTTCGGGTTTACAACGCAAGACCCAATCTTTTCACATATCAATTTTAATCTGGACCCAGGAGAGGTTTTCTGCCTGCTTGGGCCCAATGGCTCGGGAAAATCCACCCTGCTCAAGTGTATTGCCCAACTATTGTCCTCCCCCACCGGAAGGGTGCTTCTGGACAGGGAGAATCTGGGGCAATTGCCTTCGGGAAGAATTGCCAAACTGCTGGGATTCGTCCCCCAGAGCCTTGTTTCAGCCTTCCCCTTTTCCGTGGCGGATATCGTGGTCATGGGACGTGCCTCACGGATCGGCATGGCCTCTTCTCCCTCAACGACCGACCGGCACCATGCAGCGTCGGCCATGGAAAAGCTGGGCATAGCCCACCTGGCCAAAAGGCCCTGCAACCGCCTGTCGGGCGGGGAGTGGCAGATGGTGCTCATTGCAAGGGCCTTGACCCAGTCGCCCAGGGTGCTGCTATTGGATGAGCCCACCTCCCACCTGGATCTCGGGAACCAGATCAAAATTTTGGAAGTGGTGGACAGCCTGTCAAAGGAGGGCATGACCATTATCATGGCCTCCCATTTTCCCGACCATGCCTTTTTATCGGCCCACAAGGTGGGGATTCTCAAAAACAAATCATTGAAGGGGGTGGGAAATCCAGACCAGGTATTGACCCAGGCTCTTCTGGAAGCCACCTATGACACCCCCATACGAGTTTTCAGTGTCGGTGACGGTGTCGACCGGAAGATCTGTGTTCCCCTTTTAAAAAACGCCGCGCCCCAGGCACCTAAACCAACAAAGGACAACGAATGGAAAAACTGACACATTGGCAGACCCTATGGGAACAGCTTTCAGAGATTCAGTCCCAGGCCTTTGCCCCAAAAAAGCAAGACCAGACAAAACCTGCGGTCCAAGGTCAGGCACACGGCCAGGAAGAAGGCCAACCAGAAAACCAATCGGACGATTTCTGGGAACATAAGGCCGGACAATTTGACAAAATGGTGGAGGACCGCTGGTCCAAGCCGGATTCATCCCGGGATTTTCTGGTTCGCAAATTACGAAAAAATCCCGGGTCAACTCTCCTGGACATAGGAGCTGGCACGGGCAAATGGTCCCTTTTGGCCTCCCCCCACGCCGCAAAGGTCACCGCCCTGGATCCCTCACCGGCCATGCAGCAGGTGTTAAGGGAGAAAATTAAAAACAAAAAAATCACCAACATTGACATTGTCACCGGCACCTGGCCAAAAGATACCATGCCCCTCCATGATTATGTCCTGGCATCCCATTCCATGTACGGGGTAAAAGAATTTGAACTCTTTGTGAATAAAATGACAGCCACCGCCACCAAGGGGTGCATCATGGTGTTGAGAGCCCCCTTTGCTGATGCCATTATGGCAAAGGCCGCCACACGGGTGTTTGGTCAGCCCTATGACAGCCCCAATTTCCAGATTGCCTATAATATCCTGCTGGCAATGGACATCTACCCCGATGTGATCATGGAGACCGACGGATCATGGCCCGGCTGGGACCATGACAGTTTTGAAGCCGCCTTGGCTGAGCTGAAAAACCGGCTGGCCCTTGGGGACAATACCGAACACGATCCCTTTCTTAAGGACCTGCTCAAAGAAAACCTCACCCGTGAGGGAGATCGAGTGGTCTGGCCCGCCGGCAACCTGTCTGCCTTAGTGTACTGGGAGGCGTGATGAACATCAAAAAAAAAATCTTTTCTGCCTTTCTGGTGATGCTTTTTTTTGTCTTCATCCCCCTGGCAAAATGCGATGAAACCCTGGTAAACCCCAAAAGACCAAATAAACAAATAAAACTGGCCGCCCTCGAAAAACGAATTCTGGACTATAAGATCAATGATGCCTATGGAGACGACCCCTACGGACTGGTGGTGATAAAAAGTGGCCTGGAATCCCTCAAAGAAGGCTCCGGCGGCATTGGGGCCTGTCTTGTGGACAGTACCACTGGAAAGGTAGTCGAATATGGCCGGAATCGACAATATGCCGCCTATTTTAAAAGCGACCTCCACGGAGAGATGGACCTGCTCAACCGGTATGAAGACCGGATGAAAAAATCAACCAGATCCAAAACAGGCAACAATCCAAGGGAGTGTAAAAACCTGGTCCTGGTCTCTTCAATGGAGCCCTGTCCCATGTGTCTTACACGGATCATCAATTCAGGGATCAAAACCATGCTCTATGTCACCGAAGACAAGGAGGGGGGCATGGTCACAAGAATGAACGATTTGCCGCCCTTCTGGCGTGAATTTGCCGCTGACAGGGAATTTCGAAAAGCCGACTGTTCCCCGACTCTGCGGCAGATTGCCCATGATTTGTTTCAATTTTCCCACAGAGACTTTGCCAAAAACCGGAAAAAATAGGGGCAGGGAAACGACAAACTATTCATGCTTCTAACCGGAAGATCCCAGGCAGCAGAATTAAATTTATTGTAAGAATTGGTTGCTTTTAGTTTTTTTAACTATATTATTTTATCTTGTCTTGACATAAAGAACCAAAAATCATAACTGAATGGCCATGTAATGCGGAAATATGCTGTTGTCAACAAAGGTAAAGGACGGAATCATGGTGCAAAAGATAAGAGTGTGGACGGGTGTTCTTCTTTTGACCCTTGTAATCAATGTCTTTGGGCCCAATGCAATTGGCAAGGAACAGAACAGCCGCATGGTAATGGACCAGGCCGGCCGTCGGGTGGTGATACCGGGTGTGGTCAATAAAATTGTCACCACCTTTAAACCCGCCACCTTGTGTGTGCTTTCCCTGGGACTTGCACCAAAGCTGATTGGCGTTGATACCTCTTCCAAGCGGGATCGATTGTCCAAAGCGGTTTTCCCGAAAATAAATCAAGTGACCGGCATCGGCAACAAATCCATGGGCATCAACTTTGAAACCCTGGTCAGCCTGGAACCGGATCTGGTGATTCTCTATTCCCAGAAGGACGGGCTTCAAGTGGCGGATCGACTGGCTAGTCTGAACATTCCCGCCATTGTAATTTTGCCGGAAAGTTTTCAGACCATCCGACTCTCCTTAAAACTGATTGCCCGGGCCGTGGGAGGAGAAACCAATATTTTGGCCGTGGAACAGCAGATGGACAACCTGCTCCACCTGATCCGGGAACGGCTCAAAGATCTTCCCCAAGAGAAACGGAAAACCGGTTATTTTGCCTCTTCCAGAGGGGTGTTCAGCACTACCACCGGCAACATGATCCAGCATGAAATTTTTACCACTGCCGGCATTGAAAATGTATCCGGGGAGCTGACCGGCTATTTCCAGGATATTTCCCCGGAGCAGCTGTTTCGCTGGAATCCGGACCTCATGGTGTTGTCCCGGCACATGAAAAGAAGCGAAACAAAGCGGCTTTCCAACAAAGCCTTGTCCCGGGTGACCGCCATCTCAACCCAACAGGTCTTTCGCTGCCCTTCCTCCCTGTCCCCCTGGGATTTCCCTTCTCCCTTGTCTGTGCTGGCAAGTCTCTGGCTGGCAAAACGTGTCTATCCGGACTATTTTGTTGACATTGACCTTCTGGACAAAACCAATGAATTTCACAGGGTCCTGTTCGGAAAAACAATGGATGAAATGGGGGGAGGCCTGGATGATACCATTCAATGGGACCGATGATAATAAAAAGGATCATACGGGTGGGAGATATTTTTGAGATCCGCTAACCCCAAAGGCAAACTATTGATCCTTTCCCTGGTACTTTTGATCCTTTTCCTGGTATCCGTATCCATGGGCCGGGTTTTTATCCGCGGGACCGACCTTCTCACTCTGGTGATCAATTTTTTTTCAGGCAATGAAACCGCCAAGGATCTGCTGTCCAGGGAGTTGGTCTTCTGGTGGATCCGGGTTCCCAGGTGCCTCATGGCCATCCTGGTGGGATCGGGCCTGGCAATTTCCGGGGCGGTTTACCAGGCCTTGTTCCGGAACCCCCTGGTCTCCCCAGACATTTTAGGGGTTTCTGCTGGTTGCACCTTTGGGGCAGCCCTCGGTCTGGTGCTTCCCTTTGATTCTTTTTATCTGGTCCATGTCATGTCCTTTGGTTTCGGGCTTGTGGCCGTGTCCATGAGCATTACCCTGGCCCGGATGATCGCCATAAAAGCCGTGATGATTCTGGTGCTGGCCGGCATGGTGGTCCTCTCTTTTTTCAACGCCCTGCTCATGATCCTGAAATATTTTTCAGATCCCTATGAGCAATTGCCCAGTATCATTTTCTGGGTCATGGGCAGCCTGTCCCGGGTCACCTGGGAGAATGTTCTGGTCATGGCACCCTTTACCCTGACGGGAATTCTTCTCTTTATACTGCTGGGGTTCAGGCTGAATATTCTTTCCCTGGGGGATATCCAGGCCAGGTCCTTAGGGCTGAGCCCCTCTTTTTTCAGGCGGTTGCTCATCGTTACCAGTTCTTTCATGGTGGCTATCTCGGTAGCCACCTGCGGCCAAATCGCCTGGATCGGACTGATCATTCCCCACATGGCCCGGGCCATTGCAGGACCGGAACATGAACGAATGATCCCCATGACGGCCCTGCTGGGCGCTATTTTTTTATTGGCAGCCGATACCCTTGCCAGAACCGTCTCTTCGGCTGAAATCCCCGTGGGCATCATCACCGCCCTGACCGGCGCCCCCATCTTTGGATATCTCATGATTAAAAACAGGGGAAGCGGATGGCTGTAATTCTTGAATGCAAAGATCTTCGGTTTACCTACCGCCAGGTACCGGTGCTGGAGCATATCTCTTTTAAGGTTCATTCCGGACGATTCTGCGCCATCCTGGGACGAAACGGTTCGGGAAAAACCACCCTTCTCCATTGCCTGAACAACATACTAACCCCCGATTCCGGCAAGGTGCTGGTCCATGGCCAGGATATCGCGGATATGGGCCAGAACCAGATTGCCCAGAAGATCAGCCTGGTCCCCCAGGAGCACCTGGACATCTTTCCCTACCGGGTGATTGATGTGGTGGTCATGGGAAGAGCACCTTTTTTACGCCTGTCACAACGGCCGGGCCCCTCGGATTTTAAAACAGCCCGACAGGCCTTGGATTTTTTGAATGCCGGTTCCCTGGCCTTGAAAAGTTTTAATCAAATCTCAGGAGGGGAACGCCAGATATGCCTGCTGGCAAGAGCCATAACCCAGACAAAACACCTCATGCTCCTGGATGAACCCACCAACCACCTGGATTTTAACAACCAATACCATTTGCTGTCTGCCATAAAATCCCTTTGCCGATCCAAGGGAATCAGTATTGTGGCCACCCTGCATGATCCCAATATGGCCGCTCTTTTTGCCGATGATCTGATCATGGTCAAGAACAACACCATCATGGAACAAGGATCTGCCGGTGAAACCATGACACAAAAAAATATCTCTGCTTTGTATGACATCCCCTTGGGGATTGTGAAGATCAATGAGCAGAAAAAACTATTTTTCCCGGAAAGTATTTTAAGCGACCCCATGAACCCCACAAAAACGAACGCTGAGGAGGACAAAGGTGACCATTGATTTCCCCACACTGATTTACCGGGTGGTCACAGGACTTGTGATACTGGAACTATTCACCGCAGGAATCAAACAAAACCGGATATATGGCCTGTTTTTACTCCTGCGGATCGGGGCCTGCCTTGCCGGCATTTTCTTCATATGCTTTTCCGTGGGAAGACCCCCCTTGTTCGGTCCCTTTGAAGCCAGTATTTATATGGTGGGTGTCATGGGAATCCTGGCCCTGGTATTTCAAAAAAATGCCGGCCCCCTTTCCGGATTTTCCCTGTTCAACAGCCTTGGAACCCTGATGATTCTGTTCATACAATGGGACAAACCCATGGGACTCAATGACGATTATTTCATGTATGGCAACCTCTGGGTCAATATCTTTTTTAATTTCCGGTTGCTGACCGCGGCTTTCCTTGTCCACGGGGCCAGTCAATACCTTGCCCATCTCCTGGGAAAACAAGATACCGAAATCTTATTAATGGGGGGACGAAATACACTTTTGGCAGGTGCTTGTCTTTATCTTGTCAGTGAATGGGCAGGCTCCCTCTGGTGTTTGAACTGGTTCGGAGATTCCTGGCAATGGAGCCGGGGGTTCTTTAAAGCCTCCATCCTCTTTCTGCTTATCATGGCGGTCTGCCACCTTCCCCCGGGCCTCACCCGAAACAAAATCACCCGGGGAATAACAGGCACCCTGCCGGGTATTTTTATTTTGTGGATGATATTTTATCATTAAGGAAAAACACCATGATTCAGCGGCTAAGTTCTGTGACCCTCACCTTTTACAATCTGGTTTTCCTGGTCCTTCTCATGGGGGCGGGTGTCTTTTTAAATATCTCCCATGAGCAGGCCTTCACTCGAATGAATGAGGTCAGTATTTTCAACTGGCTCACCACAACCTGGCCCACAGATCCCACCTTGGTGGTCTGGTTTTTCCTGTTGTGTCTTACCGCCGGAATTTTGTTGATAAATGCCCTTTGCTGCAGCCTGGCCCGGCAACTGTCCCTGGCCAAACGATCAGGCCGAATGAAAAACTGGCTGTTTTTTACCCTTCACTGCCTGTTTATACTGGTGCTGATCTGCCATGGGCTGATCCTGGTGGCAGGGGAGAAACAAAGCCGGGTGAGCCTCTTCCCGGGTCAGACTCACTCCTTTGGCCAGTATGAAATTCAAGTTTCGGATGTGGTCTTCACCGATGATAAACAGATATTAACAGTGCCGAAAAAAAAACAGCGACAACTGATGACCCGAAAAAACATCCATATCCATGAAAATTATGCCCTTCTGACCCTCCTGAAAAACAAGCGTACCCTTTCAAAAAAGGTGATGATGCTTTCGCCCCTGCGGTACAAATCCGTTCAGATCACCCTGATTGAATTTATACCGCAGGGGTCGGACCACCAGTTGGGGGTGGTATTGACCCTGACCCATAATTTTCTAAACAGATTTTTTTTTATGGTGTACGGGGTGATGATCCTTGCCCTGGCCGGATTTACGGCAATAACCTGGAAAAGACCCTGAACAAAATCAGGGTTCAATGGCCATGGCACCATTTTTAGGTTTACAAGCTGGATGGTTTCATGTAGGGGAGATACAGGTATTCATGGTACATTCTTAACTCTAAGGAGGCCGGTGTGATCAACCCAAATACCACAATCGTTCTGGGCCTGAAACCCATAACCCGTTCCATGTGTTACGATTTTTATGTTAAACTAAACACCGAACAGGGAACACCCGAGGCCATAAAAGAGGCGGTTAGCTGGTGGCAGGATGACCATGAGAAACTCAACCATCTATGGTGGGTCCTCAATTATTATTCGGAAACCGTCGACCCGGATCGTAATATACGAGCATATGTTGAAAGGCACCTGGATGACCTTGCAAAGAAGAAAGCCGCTATCGTTGAACCCACAACCGTTCCTGCCAATTAGATAGAATCGCTGTCAGCCCCCCATATATCCACAATCTTGGTGTTGCCTGGATAATCAGGCTGTCATAAATCGTCTGACCGGCATGGTCATAATCCTCAACAGCTATATAGATCATGCGGACACTTTTGTTATGGAAGTTTTCTTTGGTCTCATACCCGAACATCCGCACCATTTCTGAATTCACCCATTTGAAGGCCCGATTTTCCAGCAGACAAATCCCCACGGGAGAGGATTCTAAAATGGTTTCAAGCAGCTGCTCCTGGGTTAAAATTTTTTTTCAGATTCTTTTCTTTCAATGGCCAGACCAATGTGCTGGGAAATGGTATTGAGCAAATCCAGATCCCTTGACCCGTAGGCAACGGGGCAATGAAAATCATGAATGGCAATCACCCCAATCACCCGGTTTTTAATAATCAGGGGAGCCCCCAGCCAAATTTTATCGATGGTGCCAATGACATCCTGGTTCTGTTGTCTGGCAAAATCAATGATATCCTGTTCAAAAAAAATCAGGGGCTTTTGGGACTGAATCACCTTGCCCGTCAGGGATGCGGTTTTACTAAAATCAAATATTTCACCAGGATTTTTATCATTTTCATCCACATGATAGGGAAAGGTTATGGAATCTGTTTCTTCATGGTGGAGGGCGATATAAAAATTATCCAAATTGAAAATTTTGCCAAGGGAACGGTGAATAACCTTGTATAATTCATCCAGATTAAGGGTATGGGTGACCGCTTCGGATATTTCAAACAACACCTCAAGGGTTTTGGCGTCATCTCTTTTGTCCACAGGTCTTTTTTCCACAGGTCTTTTTTCCACGGCTTTCTTTCTCCGGTTGATGAATCCTTTTTCCCTGGGGATTCCGCATTATCTCCTGTTATGAAATTGATTTTTATGGAATAACAGGATATATTCATCTATATTTATAGCAAAATAGAGACTAAATGAGTAGTACAAAGATATTTTAATAACAAGGATGTTCCAAAAAAAAGCCGTTATGAAATCCATTGAAGAAACTTCCCTTTTGTATGAAATCAGTGAAGCCCTGAACCAGCACATGGACATGAAAAAGTCCCTGATAAAAGTTTTGACCGTATTGGCTGAATCCCTAAACCTGGTCAGAGGAATCATTTTTCTTACCAATTCGGAAACAGGAGAGATACGGATAGAAATAGCCCACGGTATTTCAGAAAAAACCACCAAACAGATCAAGTACCTGCCCGGGGAAGGCATTATCGGACAGGTCATTGAATCCGGAAGCCCTGCTGTGGTTCCCAGAATCAGCAAAGAACCCCTGTTCCTTGATAAAACAGACTCCCGCAAGGTTGCCGAAGGTCACGATTATTCCTTTATCTGTGTTCCCATAAAAAAAGACACCCGGGTAGTGGGGGCCATCAGTGCCGACCGGCCCTATGAAGGGAAAAAAGCCCTGGTTGCCGGCGAGAAACTTTTGTCGGTGGTAGCGGCCATGGTGGCCCACCATGTGATCAATATTGAAACCGTAAGGGTAGAAAAAGAACAGCTCAAAACAGAAAATGTTCGACTCAAATCTGAACTGGAAAATAAATACAGCTTTACCAATATCATCGGCAATTCCAACAAGATGAGGGAGGTGCTCCAGATGATATCCCAGGTATCCTCCTCTTCGGCCACCGTCCTGATCCGGGGGGAAAGCGGTACCGGAAAAGAATTGGTGGCAAATGCCATCCACTATAATAGTGAACGAAACCACCAGCCCTTTATCAAAATCAATTGTGCGGCCATTCCAGAAAACCTCATTGAAAGTGAATTATTCGGCCATGAAAAAGGGGCCTTTACCGGAGCCTCCCACCAGAAAAAAGGAAAATTCGAAATTGCCAACCGTGGGACCATTTTTCTGGACGAGATTGGGAACATGGCTCTGGGTGCCCAGGTAAAACTGTTGCGGGTCCTCCAGGAAAAGGAATTTGAGCGGGTGGGGGGATACAAACCCATCAAATCCGATGTCAGGATTGTGGCAGCCACCAACGCCAACCTGGAAGAAATGGTGCAGCACGGAAAATTTCGGGATGATCTATATTTTAGACTCAATGTCTTTCCCATTTATATTCCTAGTCTTCGCATGCGCAAAACCGATATCATCCTCCTGGCAGATCATTTTTTGGAAAAATATGTACAAGAGCATTCAAAGGACATCAAACGGATCACCACCCCGGCCATTGACATGATGATGGAATACCACTGGCCCGGAAATGTCCGGGAGCTTGAGAACTGCCTTGAGAGGGCCGTCATCCTCTGCAATGAAGGGGCCATTCATTCCTATCACCTGCCAGCCACCCTCCAGACCGGGACAAAATCTAAAACCCTGCCCCTCTCCCTTGAAGAGGCCGTGGACAGCCTTGAAAAAGAAATCATCATGGATTCTTTAAAAAATACCCGGGGCAATATCAACAAAGCCGCCAAGCTCATTGGTATCACCGTGCGTAAATATGCCTACAAGGCTGCCAAGTACCATATTAATTATAAGGATTATCGATAGGCCCTCTCACTTTTAATGCCGTTACCTATTATGCTGTTAAAAACAAGGTCCCATCAAAAACAGAAGCAAGACATCATTCTTTAAGGGGGAAACGTGAATCAATTTGATATGGCCATCATCGGCGGCGGCATTGTCGGAGTGTCCACGGCCCTGGCCATGAAGACCCGATATCCAAAATCCAGGGTGGTTTTAATCGAAAAAGAGAATCGGGTTGCCGCCCACCAGACCGGTCATAACTCAGGGGTCATCCATGCTGGCGTTTACTATGAGCCCGGCAGCCTCAAGGCAGATTTTTGCAAAAAAGGGGCCAGGGCCACCAGGGCATTTTGTAATATCCATGGTATTACCTTTAGGCAATGCGGCAAGTTGCTGGTGGCCACCACCCCCCGGGAAATGAAACGCATGGAAGCCCTTGAAAATCGGTGCACCCGGAACGAAATCCAGACCCGGCGTATTGACCAGAATCAATTGAATCAAATGGAACCCCACATCTTTGGCCTGGGTGCCTTGCAGGTGCCTGCCACCGGTATTACCGATTATACAAAAATTACCGCCAAAATGGCTGATCTGTTCACAGCAGCCGGTGGTATCATCCGAATCGGCCAGGCCGTGAGGCAGATAGAAGAAAATGCTGACAGGGTCACTTTATACAATGGCTCGGAAAAACTTACTGCCCGGTATCTCATTGCCTGCGGCGGACTCATGGCAGACAGACTGGCCCGGATGATGGATATTGATATTGATTTTATGATCCTGCCGTTCCGGGGGGAGTATTATCGCCTGCCCGACCGGATGTCAAAAATCATTTCCCATCTCATCTATCCCATTCCCGACCCGGCCCTGCCTTTTCTCGGGGTTCATTTAACCCCCATGATTGACGGATGCGTCACAGTGGGCCCCAATGCGGTCATGGGGTTCAAGCGGGAAGGGTATGGAACGTTTAATTTTGACCTGACAGATACCGGTCAGATGCTGGCCTTCCCTGGATTCTGGAAGGTAATCGCCCGGCACCTGGGGTCCGGTATAAACGAGTGGATAGACGCAGCTTATAAACCCGGATATTTAAAACGGATTCAAAAGTACTGCCCCGGCCTCACAGGGACAGATCTGACACCCTATCCTGCCGGAATACGGGCCCAGGCTGTCAAAAAAGACGGAAGCCTGGTCCATGATTTTCTATTTGCCCAAACCCCTCGATCCCTGCATGTGTGCAATGCCCCCTCCCCAGCTGCCACATCCGCCATCCCCATTGGACAATACCTGTGCGACAGAGCAAAAACAACATTCGATCTTTAACGGCGAAAACCTTGGATCAGAAACATTACTATAGCCAAACGGAGCTGGCACCTTACCATACCATCCTCAAGGCAGAAGATGCCGTGGGAAAATTGGGGTCTGCCGGTATGGCCGGCCTGAACATGGAAACCGGGATATTTCGGTGGTGAACCTGAACAAATCCAGTCAGGTCTTGACGCTATTTCATAGCTTTGATAAAGCTTGATAGTTAAAATTTCCCATTGATCCTATAAACTGATCTTATAAACTAATCCGATAAAAAGGGGGGGGGAGCGAACCATGACAGGTTTTATAAAATATCTGGTGATCCTGATGAGTGCCTTTATCTGCTTTAATACAGCCAATGCCGCCAAACGAGAGATCAGCATCATTCACACCAATGATCTTCATTCCCATTTTTTGGGATTTTCTCCCAACCAGGATTATACGCCTGAAACCGTTCAAGATGATGACACCATCGGCGGGTTTGCACGGATCTCAACCCTGATCAAAAAAATCAAAGCCCACAGCAAGGGTCCGGTTCTGGTCCTGGATGGAGGAGATTTTCTCATGGGCTCTTTCTTTCATCTGCTGGCCCGTGAAAAGGCCTTTGAAATAGAGCTGTTGGGAAAAATGGGATATGATGCCGTCACCCTTGGAAATCATGAATTTGATTTAAAACCCAAGGGACTGGCCCAGATCCTTGATGCGGCCCAAACACATGACAACCGGCCGGCCATTTTGCTGTCAAATATGGTTTTCAGCCAAGAAAGCGCCGAGGATGATTCCCTTGAACAGGCCCTTGCAAAAGGATGGGTCAAGCCCTATACCATTATTGAAAAGGACGGGGTAAAATTTGGCATATTCGGGCTCATGGGTCTGGATGCCGCAGAAAAATCCCCATTTTCAAAACCGGTGTCCTTCAGTGATCCTGTGACGGCGGCACAAAAAATGGTAGCGATTCTCAAGGACAAGGCGGACATTATTATCTGTTTGTCCCATAGCGGGCTGAACCAGGACAAAACAAAATCAGAAGATGAACTCCTGGCACAAAAGGTGGACGGGATTGATGTGATTATCAGTGGTCATACCCACACAAAGATGGAAGCCCCCATTACCGTAAATAATACCCTGATTGTTCAAACCTGGGAGTATGGTAAGCAGATGGGTCACATTCAGCTTACCCTTGAAAACCAAAAGGTCCATGTGATAGATTATCAGGCCATCCCCATTGATGACCAAATTCCAGGGGACCCGCAAATTTCCAGTCTTATCAAGGCCTATGAGGATCAGGTTGACCAGGAGATTTTAAAGAACCATGGATTGTTCTTCAGAAAAATTGTGGCAAAGACCGATTTTGATCTAAAAATTGATACAAAAGAATCTGCCTTGGGCAATTTTATAGCCGACTCAATCCGTTTTGTCAGGAAGGAAACGGCAGCGGATTTTAACCCCTTTGCCGATGTTGCCATCATTTCAAACGGGGTGATCAGGGACAATCTTTTAAAGGGCCAAACAAACAGTATCCAAGCCTGTGATCTTTTCAGAGCGCTGCCCCTTGGAATAGGCCTGGATGGAAGTTTGGGATACCCATTGATCTCAATGTACATTACCCCCTTGGAACTAAAAAAGGGGTTTGAGGTGCTCACCAGCATTTATCCTGCAAAAGGCCCGGATTATTTTTTGCAAATAGCCGGTGCCAAATTTACATACAACCCAAAGCGAATCATGTTTGACCGGGTGACAGATATTTGGACCGGGGATGAAGAAAACGGATATAACCGACTGGACTTTTCCCGGTCAAATAAAACCCTTATCCGGGTGACGGCAGATATTTACAATTCCACCTTTTTAAAAGTCATTGGCGGCTATACCTATAATATTCTGGAAATCATCCCCAAGGATAAAAACGGCGTCCCCCTTGAAACCCTGTCATCAGCTGTGATTGATGGTGACAAAACCAAGGATGGCATTCAGGAGCTCAAGGAATGGAAAGCCCCCTTTGAATATTTACAAAGTTTTGAGAATGCCGCCAATGGTGGCATACCCAAAATCCCGGCACGCTACAGTCAACCCCTTGGCCGGATCATTGCGGAACCCTCTTTAAACCCTGTCAACCTTGTAAAAAACGGCACCTGGGTTACCTGGACAGTCGTTGGTGTTCTTGGTTTGTGCTTGTGCCTTGCCCTGGCAGTCATACTGTTTGTCCGTAAAAAATTTACCTCAAAGAGAAGATAAACTATACGTTTGACCCATGTTCACAGGGGAAAATCCCCCGACCGTACCAATCCTGCCATGGGAACCAATAAGTTGCCATCCACCTTCCTTGCCCCTGTTTTTGCCAGGTCAAAATCAGGGGCAAAGGCTGTAAAATAAGAAACATCATAGGGCGCCAATTGGAGAAACCAGCGTTCTTTTTCTTCTGTTTTTTCCGGCCCCCCCCGGACCAATTTCGAGGTCAAACCAAAATCCACCTCTCCCAAGGGGGTTTGGACCATGTACAAGGGAATTTCCCGCCCCGAGCAGGCCTTTCTGACATGGGAGGCAATGGCAAGTACCTGGTCAGTTTCAATGGGATGCGACCCATTAAACCGATTCTGGACACAAAGGCCTGCCACATAACAATGGTGAAAGTCCATACCCGCGTCCCGAAGACCCTGGGCCATTTCACAGATCACAGCAGGATCATCATTTATCCCGGAAACCAGTGCCAGGTTGGCATAGGTCTGGACCCCTTTACAGCTCAGCTGACCTGCCAACCGGCCATGTTCTGGGAGAAGATCCCGGGGCAGCAGCCACCAGGTTTCAATTTCAATTTTTAGGGGATCACCAATGGAGAACTTTGCCAATCCGGCTATCTGGTCAATGATCTCAGGTGTAAACCCCTTTGGATTGGTCTGGAAGGCCTGCCACCTTATCCGGATGCAGGCGATGTGATCCATTCCCCCAAGGGAATCGATTAGCTGGCAGATCCCGTCAAGCTGGGAAATAATTGTCGATTCCCCAACACCCGGCACATGGAGGATCACATCCGTGATATCCAAATTCCTCCGGATATAGTCCATGGCAGCAGTGCCCGGGGCAATATCCGATCCATTGTCGGGGGTCAGGTCCAATTCCACCCGAGTTTTATGGACCCGGACAATGACTGGGGAAGGGGTATTGACCCCGGGGATTGAAAACTTGCAGGAAAAAAGTTCTTCTTTGATCTTCTGGAGCAGGTCCTGGTCAGCCTGGCGGTCAACAGCTCGGCGGCAGGTCCTGGCCCCTGAAGCCTGTCCGACAAGGGAATGGTCGCCCAGAAAAAGATCCTTATCTCCCATGTCAATGAGACACTTCACATTCAAGGTTCCGTCCTCGTTTTCCACATTGTCATGGAGGGGGGTGTCCTCCCCGGTAACACCAGAAAAATATTCCCGGGTATAGGGAGTTCGAATCCAGATATGATCGGGATCTGATTCATCTACTTTCACGGCCCAGCCGCTGGTATGCCATTCCATTTTTCCCAAGGGAGTTGCTGTGCACAGTTTGGGAATACACCTGTCCGACAGATGGGCCCGCAGATAACGATGGGCCTCAATGGATTGGGAGATGGGGGTCCAATAGGTTTGGGTGCCGTGGATGGGATGACAGGGGGTGAAAATATAGTAGATTTCAGCTCCCGCATTTCTCAGCAGAGTAAACAACCTGGCCAGAACAGGGCCGCTGTTGTTCACCTTGTTTAAAAACGGGGTCTGGACATAGACAACAATACCGGCTTTCACAAGATCGGAAATAATATCAAGACTCGCAAGGGATACCTCGTCGGGGTGGACAAAATGAACCCCGATCTCAATGCGCTTCCCTATTTTTACGCAGTCGGCCTGTTTTAATTTAAGATACCCCAGGTATTCCCTGTTGTTCTTTAAAAACAGGTGGGGGTAATAGGCAATGGATCTTGTGGCAATGCGCAGGGTACTTACATGGTCAATTTCCATTAACCCGTCCAGGGCAGCCTCCATGTTTTTCCGGTTTAACAGAGGCTCTCCCCCGGTGATCAGGATCTCCTTGACCAAGGGCAGGTTTTTCACCTGCTCCACCGCCCTTTTCACATCTGTTACAGAGGGACTTTTTTCCCGGCGAAAATCTTTATGCTTCCTGAAACAGAACCGGCAATAAACCGGACAGCGCATGGTAAGCAAAAAAATCACCCGGTTCTGGTACATCTGCTCCAGCAATCCCTTTTTAAAATGACCGTCAAAGGTGAGGGTATGACCCCGGGGATCCAGTTCTTCTGCAAAGGGAAGATACTGGATGGCCACTGCATCTGAAACCTTTGACTGGCGGATCACATGGTCGGAAAGCCGGACCGGATATTCGTCCATCACCTGCTGCACCGCCTCCCTGGTATGATCATCAAGACAAAGGCCTGTTTTTTCTTTGAGCTGGTCAATGGTTTTCACAGAGATGAGACGGTTTAAAGGATGAAAGATTTCAAGGAGACAGTATAAAAAGAGAACCGGAACAAAAATTCCATTCAAGACCACTCCTCTTTGGGAGCCTGGGGAAGATGCCCTTGCTATCTTGTCAAATACAGCCGCAAAAAAACCTTTGGGGTCTTGTTCATGGCCGCAGGCGGCCATGAACACATCAAAGCGTTCCCCTGGCCTGACGTCTGTAAAAATTTTTGCCAGGCCCAGCCCCAAAAGCTTTGGGCCGCCATACTCCTTGAAAAATTTCTCTCCTGCCCGGACCATTTTTTCTGTCGTTTCCCTGGTAATGATATCCAATTGCTTGCCTTCCATTAAGCGCTGCACCTTTTTATTGGGGCCAGTTCCGGCCTATTATCGCCTGATTTTTTACATCTGGCTTTTCACATACTTTAACTGAAAATAGGTGGTTTTAATACATACGCGTCATTTTTTCACTGTTTTTTCACTGTTTTTTCATGGCACCTTGTTTAAACTGGATGCAACGGATTTTAAAATTGAAGCTGAAAAAGCCACCATAAAGATTAAACTCAAGGAAAATAAAGTGGCCCAGCTTCGGGTCTCCTCTGAAAAGGACCAGGACCGGCTGGCGGCGGTGATTAAAAACACCCTGCTGTCAAAGGCTGAATTTTACCGGTTCAAAGATCTATATGAGAATGATCAGGTGGGGACCCTTTCCGATGCCCGATCCGATCTGAAAACCGCCCGATTAAATATAAATCGTTCAGATATAATCGGGATAAAAAAAATTATTTGGGGGCAAAAATAACAATCAGGGAGGTTGCCACCCCTCCTATTCCGCGAAGGGCATGGGGGATACTCGAATCAAAATAGATGCTGTCCCCTTTTTCCAGATGGTGGAGCTGTTCTGCGCTTTTGAACTCAACAATTCCCTCCAGGACAAAATGAAACTCCTCTCCCTGGTGGTCATTAAACAACAGGTCTTTCTCTTCCATGGGTTCTATTTCCACCACAAAGGGTTCCATCTGTTTTCCCACCATGGGATAGGCCAGGGATTCCCATTTATATCCAATGCGGGACTCATTCTTGTGGTGAAACAACTTATTAACGCTGTACCGATCATTTTTCTTTACCACCACAATCCGGTCTTCCATGTTCTGGTCCCGGAAAAAATGGGCTATTTTCACCCCCAGTGCCGTGGATATCTTTATAAGGGTTGCAATGGGCGGGGCTGCAAGATTATTTTCTATCTGGGAAAGCAAGGGTTTTGACAGGCCTGTAAGATTAGAAACTTCCTGGAGGGTCAGGGCCCTTTGTTTCCGAAGGTTCCTGATTTTATTGCCCAGGTTCAGGGCAGCGACCTCTTCCTTTACTTTGTTTGCATTCTTAGGTGACATTCTTTTTGGGGCTCCTCCTTTTTCTCATCATTTTTTTAAACATATTTAAAAAAAGATAAAAAAGTTTAGCATGACCAAACTTCTATATCAAGGGATAAACCCGTCCTGTTTTAAAAAGGAAGGCAAATTTTATCCCTTCTTTTATTTTAGGTTAAAAATTACGATTAAAATGTGATACAAGATTTATCAAGAAAAAATGAACCCATAATTCTACTCCGGGGATGCCATAACAACAAGACAGACCCCCTGGGAGGGAAACAATATGACCCCAGACAAAAATGATAAAGACCTTGAAATGGCCATCAAGCAAGCCTCGGACATTCGTGGCGCTGGAAATTTAACCCTCGACGCTATTACCGGCATTACCGATTTGGTAGAAGAGTTGCATCATAAAATTGTCAGTTTAGGCGGGATACTCGGCAGACCGGATCAAACTCGGACAACCGGCATCACAGGAATGGTTTACCGTAACATTCGCACTGTATCCGGATTGGCAGGCAATGGCATTGATTTATTGCTCAAACAGTTTTCATCCCTACTCGGAGAAAAGTGTTCATCACCAGAACGAGAAGTGGTTCTGGCTGCCTTAAACGGCGTGTTGGGTGATCACCTTGCCGCCAGGAACAACCCACTTACCATCCCAATGCAATTTCGCCGGAATGGGGTGCCATTGGCCATTGGCGATCAAGCCTTTGAAGAGTCAGTTCGACAATCCAATGGTAAAATAGCGGTGATGGTGCACGGGTCCTGTATGAATGATTTGCAATGGAAACGCCAGGTGCATGGCCATGACCATGACCATGGCGCAGTAATTGCTCGTGATCTGGGTTACCTTCCGGTTTACCTGCATTACAATACGGGCCTTCACATTTCCCAAAATGGCCAGAAATTTTCCGGACTGATGGAAGTGCTCTTTCACCAATTACCAGAGCAAACAGAACTTGTAATCATTGCTCACAGTATGGGCGGTCTTGTGTCACGAAGCGCCTGCCATTACGGGAAGGTTGCAGGTCATTCCTGGTTAAATCATCTGCAGAAAATCGTATTTCTCGGCACACCCCATCATGGTGCGCCTTTGGAGCGTGCAGGCAACAAGATCGACATCCTCCTTGAAATGAGCCCCTACAGTGCACCTTTTTCCCGCCTTGGAAAAATCCGGAGTGCCGGGATTACAGATTTGCGGTATGGTAATATATTGGATGAAGATTGGAAGGGACGCGATCGTTTTGAATTTTCGAAAGATCACCGAAACCCTGTACCTTTACCGGACGGCTTGCAGTGCTATACAATAGCCGCAACCACCAGAAAAAAATTGAGCACACTTGGTGATCAGATTATCGGAGACGGACTGGTAACATTAAACAGCGCCCTGGGACGTCATAAAAATACTGACCTGAATCTTTTATTCCCGCAGACGCATCAGTGGATCGCCCGTGATATGAACCATCTGGACTTACTGAATCAGCCTGACGTATATGAGACCCTTAAGCGGTGGTTGGAAAACGAATGATTTATAATGCATGGGTCAAGGATGGTTGAGTCACATACCCCCTTGACTTTAACGCAATGCGTCATTATATTTGTCCCACATTTTTAACCCCATACAAGGAAAAAAAACAATGATAGTGATTGGCACCATAATATTTCCGGAAACTTCTGCAAATGAGGTGGCAAACTGTTATCAGACACTGCCGGAAATGCCTGATTTCATAACGATTGACGGCACATATGTACACAATAAATCAGGAGAAGATTTCCGTGCGTTTGCCATTTTTAATTTTGATGAGGCCCGTTTAGAGGACGCCAACACATACTTCAAAGCAAGATATGAGGCATTTGAAGGCGTAAAAGGCCTGACATCCAGACACGAGGAGTGGCTCAATGTTCAGGATGCCCTGTCAATTATCGAAGCAGGCACATATGACCTGGACTTTAACCCATCTTTTTGACTAGGGATTAAAACTCCCTATAATTACAGTCTATTACATTTTTAAATTGTCTGTTATGGCACTACGTTTGTTTATTGTTTTCTTGATCGCTTCGCCCGGGAGGGAACATATCCCCAAAGCAGAATAAATCTCCTGTTGTCTTGGCTCAGGTCGAGTGCTTTTTCTCACATGCACCACATTATCATTTTTGCAATGCATTGAAGTTGTGATTCTATTTTGACCTGTCAGTTGCTCCCTCAAACCTGACCAACTCGTAACAATGTCAGCCTTTTTTAACCGATATCGGATACTATGAACCAAATGATACCCCAAAACACTTATAAAAAGGTGGCCAGTAACACGTTCTGTAACCTGGTGAAAAACCGGCCGCATTCCGAGTTCAGATTTCAGTGAACGGAAAACTGCTTCCAAATCTGTCAACATTGTATAAGTTCGCCAAAGTGAATTTTCATCAAGGCCCTTGCGACTCGTTCTAAGGCAATACCCTGATCACAAGCTTCAATGCCAAGTGCTGTTGCAAGGTGAGTTTTCCCTGTGCCACTTTTACCAAGAAATACTATATTACGATTCTCTTTAAGGTAACTTCCGCTGGCAAGGTCATTGATGAAGCGTGCATCCAAATCCAGTGCGGCATCAAAGTCAAATGTATCAAGCGGTTTATGCAAGGGGAACGATGCATCTCTGATCCTTTTTTTTCTACCATTATCTTTTCGAACTTGGACTTCGACCTGGGTTAAATTTAATAAAAATTCATTATAGTCCAGTTTGCTTTCCAGTGCTTGACGATGGATATGTTCAAGGTTTTTAATTACTGTGGATAATTTTAAAAAACGAAGATTCTCCTGTAGCATCGCTTGCGTGGCTGCATTCATACAACACCTCCGATCTGGCTGTAAACAGAGATATCAGGTTTAGGAAGAATCCCCCATTCAGGAAGGCTGCCAAAAGAGGCTGCAGGTTCTTTTGATGAATTTAGTAACGTCTGAACAGCATCGCTACAGCTGACTTTTGCTTTCAGTGCTTTTTGAATTGCAACATGAATATCTTGAGCATCGTATTCTTTATGAAATAGCAGTACTTCAATAAATTCTTTTATTCCTTTTGTTTCTCCTTTACTTGCACAAAAGCGGGTAAGCAGTTCTTCATAACTTTCCGGCCAGGATTTCCTCCATTGTTTTATCGGGCGGGCGCTTGCAAATGCCTGGGGACGCTGTTTAATCAGTTCAAGATAATGGGATGGGTCAAGTTGCCATTGGTTCACATTATACAGTCTTGTGTGATCCGCTATTTTTTTATTACCATAATAAAGATCAACCCTGGCAACTTTTAAAACTGCTCGAATTTTCAGGTACGCATACTGAGTCGGAACTGAATAACGATTTTTATCCAATATTACTGTTGAATACTTATCAGATTTCCCATTGGCCGATTGAATATTGCTAAACTCAATATCCGGGAGCGCAAGCAGGTGATGTTTTTCCTGCTCATACATTTCATTTACTGAATTTTCTTTACCACTTATACGATGATCACCATAGGCATGGCATTCTTGTAAAAGCATCTTGTTTAAATCTTCAAGAGTATCGGCCTCAGGTACAGGAACCATATAATTGCGCCGTGCATATCCAACAAGACCTTCAACACCACCTTTTTCATGACCTTCTCCAGGATTACAAAATCGGGGTGTAAAGTTGTAATACGCTTTGAATTTGATAAATTCCTTTTGAAGGATACGGTGTTTGCCCATAAATACTTTTTGAACTGCAGTTGTGAGGTTATCGTATATTAAAACAGGGAACACTCCACCAAAGTATGCAAAAGCCTGAATGTGCGCATCAAAAAGCGCCTGCTGCCTTTCACAGGGGTAGCACTGGACAAAATGTTTACCAGAGAACTTTGAGCGTATACAAAAAAATTTAAGTTGGGCTTTTTGCCCGCCAAGAATTGCAATACATGTGCCCCAGTCAACCTCAGCCTCCTGGCCCTCCGGGGGATCTAACGGGATAAAAACCTGCCGGGAACTTACTCCAATCCTTTGCCGGGCAATCTTGACATGACATAATACAGTTGAACATGCCCCCTTATAACCTTCTTCATTTTTAAGCCGGTTATAAATCCTGGTTCCAGTGTGCCTTTGTTTTTTTGGATTGTTTTTATCAGCTTCAAGCCATTTATCTATCCTCTCAAGGTAAGGCCCAAGCACCGGATATGGCTGGGTTTGCCGAAAACTGTATCCTGTGTATTTATTATTTAACACTTTTTTTACTGTATTTCTGGAATGACCAGTTTCTCGTGCTATTTCTCTGATCTTTTTACCGTAAATCCTGTGTGCAATCCGTATGTACTCATATTGATCCACTTTTATCATCCTCCTCTCCTCTGATAATAGATTTACCTATTTAAAATCTGCATTATCAGAAGTCTATTACAGGTGGGTCAATTTTGGGTTATAGTTTCTTTCTTTAGTGGGTCAATTTTAGGTTATCAAAACTAATCAAAACAGCTTCCCAATAAATTTATTATATGTAAATTTGAAATTATGCTTGACTTTTAGGAACAACCAAGCAATGTTACCGGTAACATGAATTTAAAGTTCAGGTTATCCTTGTTTACGGTTGTTGTAATTTAGGTTTCTACATTATCGACGTATAATGTCCTATGTAGATGCCAACACTAAAAATGTATCGGTTTAAATAAAAATAATAAGGAAAAAAAAATGAAAAAGATTTTAAAGGAAGGAATCAGCTCAGAGGTCTCAACAGCAGATAAAGACAAGGTGAAAAAAATTGTTGAGGATATTCTTGCAAATATCGAACAACGCGGAGATATAGCTGTTCGGGAGCTTTCTGAGAAATTTGATAAATGGGGACCGAAAAACTTTCGTCTGTCGAATGCACAGATTAAAAAGTGCATTGATTCTTTGCCTGCATCTACCATTAAAGACATAAAATTTGCTCAAACCCAGGTGCGTAATTTTGCTCAAGCTCAGCTGGATTCTCTACATGATATCGAAATTGAAACTTTCCCCGGAGTTACGCTTGGGCATAAAAATATTTCCGTTGCAAGTGTTGGCTGTTATATACCTGGTGGGAAATTTCCAATGGTGGCTTCTGCGCACATGAGCGTTGTCACAGCCAAAGTTGCTGGAGTAAAACGCGTCATCGCCTGTACACCTCCGGATAAAGGTGAGCCACCGGCTGCTACCGTTGCAGCCATGGCCCTTGGAGGAGCAGATGAAATCTATATTTTGGGTGGCGTGCAGGCTATTGCTGCTATGGCCATGGGTACTGAGAGCATTGATGCCGTTGATTTCCTTGTAGGTCCTGGTAATGCTTTTGTGGCTGAAGCCAAGCGGCAATTGTTTGGACGTGTTGGAATAGATCTGCTTGCCGGTCCTACAGAAACATTGATTATCGCTGATGATAGCGTAGATGCTGAAATGGTTGCCACGGATCTCCTTGGTCAGGCAGAACATGGCTATAACTCTCCGGCAGTACTGCTGACAACCAATGAGAATCTGGCAAATGAAATTGAAGACGAAATCCAAAGACAACTCAAAGTTTTGCCGACAGCCGACACTGCGTCTGTTTCCTGGCGTGATTATGGCCAGATCATTCTGGTCGATAGCGAAGAAGAGATGGTTGCTGAAGGTGATCGTATAGCCTCTGAGCATGTTCAGATTTTGACAAAGAACCCGCAATATTTTCTCGATAATATGTCCAATTATGGTGCACTCTTTCTCGGTGAAGAAACCAACGTATCCTATGGAGATAAAGTCATTGGAACCAATCATACCCTGCCGACCATGGGTGCTGCAAGGTATACGGGAGGACTCTGGGTGGGTAAGTTCATTAAAACCTGCACCTATCAGAAATGTACCAGGGAGGCAAGTCTTGTGATCGGTCAGTACTGTTCCCGGCTGTGCGACCTGGAAGGATTTAAAGGCCACAAAGCACAGGCCGACCTCAGGGTTCGTCGATACGAAAATAAATGATCAAAAAAGGGATATGAATATAAGGAGAATATATATGGAGACAAAAAAAGTAAGAACCGAGTTTGATCTGGACGGTAAGGTGGCCATTGTCACCGGCGCAGGACGCGGTATCGGCCGGGAAATTGCTCTTGCCCTTGCCCGCTATGGTGCAGACCTGGTGCTGTGGAGCCGAACGCAGACAGAGCTGGATCAATTGGCTGAAGAAGTACGCGCCCTGGGTTCCCGCGCCCTGGTTCAACCTGTCGACATTACACGGGTGGCCGATCTGGGCCAGCTGGTGCAGACAGTGGTCGATGAATTTGGAACCATTGATATCCTTGTGAACAACGCCGGTCTGAACATCCCCATGTGGACCGAAGATGTGGACGAAGAATCCTGGGACAAAGTCATGGACATCAACCTTAAAGGCACATTTTTCTGTGCCCAGGCCGTCGGCAAGGTGATGATCCGGCAAAAGAAGGGAAAAATCATCAACATCTCTTCCCAGTCCGGAAAAGTCGGCATGATTAAACGGGCTGCTTATTGTGCCAGCAAGGGTGCCGTGGATCAGCTCACGCGGGTGATGGCCCTGGAATGGGCTAAACACAACATCAATGTCAATGCCGTCGCCCCTACATTTGTTGAAACAAACATGACCCGGGACATGTTCAAAGACAAAGAGTTCAGCGATTGGGTGTATGGCAAACTCATGCTGAACCGACTGGCAAAGCCAGAAGACATTATCGGCGGGGTACTGTATCTCGCATCCAGCGCTGCTGATATGGTCACCGGTCACATCCTTTATATTGATGGTGGATGGACCGCTCATTAACAGGAGATTGTTACCGGGGATGGCCCTTTTCCCATGAGGACCGTCCCTGTAAAGTTTCATAATAATTCACACCAATGATTAAGGAGACAAAAATGTTTAACGGTAAAATCATCGACCTCAGCCAGGAAATCTTCAACGGTATGCCGGTCTACCCGGGGCATCTCAAGACGGTAATCTTTACCCATCTGTCCCACGAAGAATGCAAAAGACAACTCGGTACAGGCTTTTCATACGAAACAAGAGGCATACTCCTCTGCGATCACGGCCCGACGCATATCGATTCGGTTAGCCATTTGTCGAGAGATCCCAAAGCAGAATCCATCGACCAACTCTCACTAGAAAAATGTGTCACCTCGGCGATTTGCATTGATGTCAGCGATATCCCTCAAAAAACGCAGTTCGGGCGACAAAAAATTGAAGACGAGCTCAATAAATGGGATCTTGAGATCCGCCAAGGCGATACGATACTTTTTTATACGGCCCAATATGATCGCTATTATGGAAAACCGGAATATATGTCAGATTATCCAGGGTTGGACAAGGAAGCGACTGAATATATTATTGATCAGGGGTGTGTTAATTTTGGTGTGGATTCCCCCAGTCCAGATATGTGGTACGATAAAACCTATCCTTGTCATACAACTTGTGCTGAGCGATTTACTACGCATGTTGAGAACCTATGCAATCTGGACAAACTCATTGGAAAACGATTTACTTTCGTTGGATTACCTCTGAAGATCCGTAAGGGGACAGGTTCACCCATACGCGCTATAGCGATACTGGATTCTTAAAGGGGTAAGAGGCCTGAGAGGAGAAACGTGCCAATGATTTATGAAATGCCTGATTGTGGCGGATGCAGAACTTGCGAGATGGTCTGTTCATTCCATCACAGCAACGAATTTAACCCTGCTATATCGAGTATCCGCATTCTTGAAAAAGAAGAGGGCGGGGGGTATCGGGTTGAACTGTTTTCGACCAATTCCGGACCCAACGTTGCCTGCGATGGCTGTGCTGGTTTGGAGACGCCAATGTGTGTTTTACACTGTCGAGAACCAGAGAAACTTAAGTCAATAATATCCGAAAATTTTAGAAGAAATACATCGGCCGAAACCGATGAAGAAAATAGGTAATCCAAATTGGCGCTATGAAGTGCAATCAACGGCCCGATTGATAGATTCGTGATTTGTGGAAGATTTTGATGAAGGGAGAAGAGAGTATGTATTCATATGCCGGTAAAATTCTTCGAATAAATTTGAGCAATAGGTCGATTACAACAGAACCCACATCTAAATATGCCGAAGAATGGATGGGATCGACCGGTATTGCCATTAAAATTCTTTATGATGAACTCAAATCGTGGGTCACTCCCTTTGAACCTGCGAACAAAATTGTTTTTGGTGTAGGCTCTCTGGTAGGTACGCCAGCGCCTGGCGCCTGCAAAATTAGTGCAAGTACGCTTGGTCCCATGACCGGTGGGTGGGCCACCGGTTGCAGTGACAGCTATGTTGGCGGTCAGCTAAAATATGCAGGCTACGACTGCGTCATCATTGAAGGCAGATCCCCAAAACCTGTTTATTTATGGATCGAGGATGAAATGGTGGAAATTCGTGACGCCGACCATTTGTGGGGAAAAACAACTTGGGAGACGCTGGATACACTTCGAAACGAGCTGGAAAAACCACAAATTCATATAATATCTATCGGGCCAGCAGGTGAACACCTGGCCCGTGGAGCCTGTATTATTCAGGACAAAGGACGCGCTTTCGGGCGCTGTGGTACCGGAGCAGTAATGGGCTCAAAAAATCTGAAAGCCATTACAGCAACTGGATCTGGTTCCATTACAGTTGCAAATCCAGAGCGATTCATGGCAACCGTTGCAAATGTGCGTCAACGATTTGAGAAAACGAAATCAAGAGAAACACTCCGGACCTATGGAACGCTTTCCTGTTTAAAACGTAAGCAAGAGGTTAACGGTCTTTCCTATAAAAATTTTCAAGAGACCTGTATTCCCGAAGATATGATGGAGGCCATAAATCCAATCAAATCTATTCCGAAATACCAGGTGGCTCACCAAAGTTTTCCGGGATGTGTAGTGGGATGCGGTCGACATCTTAAAATTACTGACGGCCCTTGGAACGGCTTGGAAACCGAGGCCTGTCAGCACGAAGTTGTCAGCACACTTCAAACCCGTTTGGCCATTCGAGAACCTACCTTCATGTTTAAAGCAAACGCCCTTTGCAACCAGCTGGGCCTTGATGTGGATGCGGCTGGAGGTCCAATCGGCTGGGCCATGGAATGTTACCAGAAAGGGATTATCACTGAAGCGGATACTGATGGACTTAAGCTTGAATGGGGAGATGCTGATACAGCTCTCAAGCTGATTAGAAAGATTGCCTATCGTGAAGGCTTCGGGGATGTTCTTGCCGAAGGCTGTGCCCGGGCATCAGATATTGTTGGACGAAACAGTGGATATTTCGCCATGCATATGAAAGGGCAGGATCTTTATGAACCGTGTCGAGGTTCTAACGGTTGGTTGTTGGGAACTGCCACCTCCACGCGAGGGGGAGGACACACGTCAGGTGCGCTGGTTATTGAAACCGTTGGTGATCTAGATGCGGTCAAAGCTGCGAAAGTATACGGGGCGCCTGGTGTTGACAGGCCGTTGGAATATGATGGTAAAGCCACTATGGTCAAGTACATGGAGGCGGTTTCCAGAATTGCAAATTGTACGGGTGTATGTCTCTATAGCACCACATGTTGGGATGTCGAACAAACCGATCTTCCGCAAATGGCAGCCTTGTATTCTGCTGCCACTGGTTGGGAGACTTCCATTGAAGATCTCATACAAATGGCAATGAAGCAGCTTAACATGGAAAAAGCGTTCAATCTTCGGTTTACAGATTTTGACCGTAAAGACGATATGCCAACTCCACGAGACCTGTCGGAACCGGTACCAACCGGCAACTTGGCAGGATGGAAACTCGATGAGGAGAAATATAACCGCATGCTTGATGAATATTACGATCTGCATGGATGGGATACTAAAACTAGTTTTCCTACTAGAAAAACGCTCATGGCACTAGGCATTGAATCGGTAGCCGACGATTTGGAAAAAATCGGAAAGTTGGGAACAGACTGATTTGGGGTATGGGTTGTCCCCGAATTGCATGGGCATGGTTGGACCGGAGACTGTACGGAATGATATTTAGTGTGAAATAAATCAATCAAGGGAGGAAGCTATGGAAATTATTCAAACGTTATGTGGCGGTTGTGCCCAATCTGACTGTGGCATGGATGTCCATGTTAACCAAGGCAAAATCGTATCCTATTAAAATTTCGTGGAAAAAACTATATTATTTATGAAGTACCCTTCCTCATAAATTACACCGATAAATTCATTAACACCTCAAAAAAGCCTACAGTACGATTTCAGAACTTATAGAATTT
>Ga0208900_1000027_pt1 | contig 93015 bp, 86 predicted proteins | sample AntAceMetag02UKK_FD_184763 | JGI IMG/M metagenome (GOLD analysis project Ga0208900, IMG submission 184763) | Saline lake microbial communities from Ace Lake, Antarctica - Antarctic Ace Lake Metagenome 02UKK (SPAdes) (version 2) | ecosystem: Environmental > Aquatic > Non-marine Saline and... | reverse complement strand
ATTATTCACAACTGTTATCAAGAGTTTATACTTTCTTTGCCAACGCCCCGATTGATAGATCATAGATTAAATTCTGAGGGAGGTGCCAAATCTTGAGCAAAGGAATATGATGGTTTGGACACCCCAGACTTGATATGTTTAAACGCCAAACAACAGATTTTCAGCGCCGATTCTCTGGGTGATCATGGAGATAGATATATCAATCATAAAATTATGTTTTTGTGCAAAAAGCGCCTGGGTTCCATTTTTAAGAAAGCTCAGTGCGGTACCTGCTGCGATTTTTCTGGCATGGGGAAATACAAGCAGAAGATCTTTTTCTTCTTCAACGGTGTCACCGGCTCTATGTATTGCCTCAAGAGCGGTACGTTCTTTCTGGTTTTTTCCATGGCGGATCAATGAAACCACATAATTATGCCGGTTCATGCGAAGATCCATGGCCACATCCACCATATCATCCAATATCTGGCAGCCCATGCCGATATTAAACAGGGCGTCTTTTACACTGGCGGTATCTTTTAAGTGGGGGGTGTCAATGATATCGGGCAGTGCCCAAGGGGATTGGAACAGGATGCCTGTTTTGTAATGATGAACCTTATTGAGAATATCTTCAGGGGGCAATATCGTGCCTGCTCCACACTCTTCCGAGGCTTCCTGGGCACCGCTTTTTGCCAGGGTACGCAGGGATGCAAAAGTTGCTGGTTGGATCTGATCAAAGGTCAGATCATTGTTAAGGTATCCCCTGTGAAGAATGGCAAATAGAACACGGTCGGAAATCATTATATCCAATATGGAGCGAAAACGCGTTGCCTGTTCTGGAAGATCGGTGTCCAGGGTTTTCTTGTATTCATTATCAAGGATATTGTCACATCCGGTGACCATGCCCCGTAAACATTGGTTTGCCGCTGCATATAAAATCCTTCTGGATACGGGGATTTCCATCCTGAAATAGGAGTAAAGAAAAAGCGCTGAAAAAAAATTTTTTTCCAGGGAAAAACAATCAGCTTCAGGTGGAAACACAGTGATACCGCTTTGGTCTAACATCTGGGTTGCAATTTCCCAATAGAGGGACAATGCCTGGCGCAACTCATTATGTAACAGCTGAAAAGGATTTTCTTGTGGCTCTTTGCCATCATGATTTTTGATCTGTTGTATGATATTTTTGTGAATCATAAATTATCCGGTTTACATCATGTGTTCAGTGAAAAAATTAAACAGCACATGTCGCACAAAGAATAAAACATTGCGACTCATGGGTTATGTTTGGGACGTCTTCATCCCCACTTCTGACTTCTTCAATTTATAAACCACCTCATTTTAGTGGATAAGCCTGTCAAAAAGAGGGTTTCAATCAATCTCAGCAAGTCCATAAGCTCGGCAAAAAAAGATCCCAAGGGCGTGGATTTGGATACCCAGATTATGTTTATTGGGGGGTCATCCAGGTTTTCGGGTTGAGAAAACGGCAATGTATCCAAAGTAGGTAGTGATGATCCGGGGCGTTTTAAAACCGCTTGTTTCCATGAGGCCCGGCAGTACCCCACGGATATTCTCTCCGATCTGGGGCTGGAACAAAAGCCACCGGGAGGTATGGGAGATCAGCGCACCCATGAAGGTTTTGGGAATATGCATGTCCGAGATAATGAGCTTTCCCCCTGGCTTGAGTACCCGAAAGGCCTCTGAAAGTGCCTTTTTTTTCAAATCAAGCTGAATATGATGAAAAAACAGGGTTGATATCACCGAATCAAAGGTGCTGTTTTCAAAGGGTAAGTCTTCTGCTGCGGCCACTTCAAACCGACAGGTCTGGTCTCCGCGTTTTTCCCTGGCCCCCTCAATCATCATGCCAGCGGCATCAATTCCCATGGCAAAGCCTTGTGCATCGGCACTCAATTTGTCGGCAATCTTTCTGGTGACAAATCCGGTTCCACATCCAATATCCAGGATTTTGTGCCCGGATTCTATTTCAAGAAGGTCAATTAGCTGATTGTTGATGCGGTTTTGCCTGCCCAGTAAACACATGGGCTCAAAAATATCATATACACCTGCGGCATAATCAAGGGTTCTGCCACGGGTGGGCACGGACTGTAGGCTCATTTTAACATCCTTTGTTTGATTGTCAGCTTTCCGGGAGCAGGATCTTTACACAAAGGGACTCTTTTTTTTCCTGGAACAGGCAAAGCCCTTTAAATAGATCTGATACGGTGACAACAGGGTTATTCAGATTTCCAAGCAGGATGGGTCCAGGGGCACTGCCCGGCACCATTAATACCGGCCTGGCCGGGTCCAGTTGATGTATCCAGATGGACTTTAACTCTTTTTCAATAATATGGGGAAAAACAATGCCTGGCGGAAGAAAAAAACAATCCTCTTTCCCGGGGGAATTTTTCGCCTGTTGGTTTTTCAGGCCCCATGTATCGTAGTGTCGTTCCTGTCCATATTTGTTCCAACCCAAAAGAAGGGATTTGATGGTGGCATTGGATAAGCCAATCTGAAATAAAAAAACCAGCGGGTCTTCATTATTTTTACCCCAGAGATGATGATGGGCTCGGGTCACAAAGGCCATGGCCTTTCTTTTCCATAAAAGTGGGTCTTTTAGATTATTATCTTTCATGCCAAGATTAATATTACAAAGACAGCAAAAAGGCAATGGTGCCCTCAATAATCAAGTTTTGTCACAGCAATTCTAATGATGACACTTGATGGCTTTCCAAACTGCAAATTTACGGTTTCGCTCAAGGTAAATTCAGCACGTTACCAGCAATTTTTGGTCGCCGTTTAACCACCTGATATTATTTAATATTTCCCAATGTGGTTTCGTGAAGTTAAAAAGGTTGAATCTAACAATTATAGATAGTTATCCTGAATTTGACCGGGAATAGCTGACTTATCCGAAATTAGTCTATCACTTTTTTATCCCACAAACCTCCACAAAGGATTCTATCCCCGATTATAGACAACCAATCCCATAGTACAGCCAAGGATACCGGTGATTTCCAATCCACTTAAGTTTTCTCCCAGCATCAGCCAGGCAAACAATGCCGTGATGACCGGAACAAATGACATAAATAATGAAACTGTAATCGTTCCCAGATGACGTATAGCATAAGCAACACAGGGAAGTGCAACAAGATTGACCACAATCCCCTGGTAACTTGCCTGCAAAAAAATTTCAGATATTGGAACCTGAAAACTCGTTGAAGGAAAGAAAAACCAAAAGGGTAAAAACAACACAAAATTTACTGCCGGAACCACCACCAGAACATCCTTCCAGGTAAAATTCCATAACCGTACACCCAGCATGTGAAAGGTATAAATCACAGCGGCACTAAGCAGCAAAAGAACACCAAATACCTGATCAAGGGAGAAAAGGTTCCCCCCCATCATGACAAGATTGGCCATAAAAATAAGAAAAATAGCACCGTATCGCACAAGGGAAACCCGTTGCTTGAAATACAACCAGGCAGCAATGGCACCAAATACAGGCAACATGCCATTTACCAACACTCCGGCATGGGCCGCTCGGATTTCCATAAGACCATAGAAGGACACCATGGTATACGGAAAGCCCACCCCCAGTCCGACGATCAGATACTGATGGAGAGACGACCTTTTCCAAGGATATTTAAGGATCAAGGGAAAGACGATGATAAAAGCAGTGCTATATCGAAGTAGGGTGATATCTGCCGGGGTGAGCAAGCTGTGGACCCCATACCGAGAAATTGTTATCCATCCTGACCAGATAAGAACCACAAATGCCCCAGCGAGACAGGGTTTCCAGTTTTCCAAAAAGCCTCCATTCCAGATTTTGTTTAAAAATTAACAAAACCATAAATTTTCTTTTCTACTACTGAAAACAGGTAAGGTCAAATCAAATCATTTAAGGCCAAAATTATTCAAGCCCAGCCCTTTAAGGTTGGGTTATGATCGGCATTTAATTTTAATTTGCTGGACAAATACTCCAGACTTATCTATACTTGTACAACAAACAAGCCAGGTAAGGAGGTTCATATGAGAGTCGTAAATTTTAGCGAAGCAAGAAATAATCTTAAATCAGTTCTGGATCAAGTCACTGACGATGCTGATTATACCGTAATCACACGTCGTGATGCAGAAGACGCAGTAGTAATGTCTCTCGATTCTTTCAACAGTATTTTGGAGACGTTTCATCTTTTAAAATCTCCCTCAAACGCTAAACATCTCGCAAAATCGATAGCTCAGTATAAAAAAGGAAAAGTAACTGAGAGAGAACCAATAAAATGAATAAAAAACTCGCTTGGACTGATGAAGCTTGGAAAGATTATATGTATTGGCAAACTCAAGACAGAAAAACATTAAAGCGAATAAACAAGCTGTTGGACGATACCAGACGAAATGATCCATTTAAGGGTATTGGAAAACCTGAACCTCTGAAAGACAACCTTAACGGTTTCTGGTCCAGAAGAATTGATGATACCAATCGGTTAGTCTATGCGGTAGACCCAGAGTATATCACCATTATTTCTTGTAGATACCACTATTAAAATCAAATGAAAAGTACTCTACAATCTTTTTAAAAAATTCTCTGCAAATGGAGAATGATTAAAAAAGTGTAAAGTACTTCTGAAAGATGCCCAATTTATTTAAAACTCGATGGCCAATTGTGCAGTCACAACATCTGCTTCATCGTCATTTTCATAATTATCATGGAGATACTCCAATGCCAGCGTGGTGTTCTTGAGAATGCCCACGGCAATGGCACCGCTCATCCGGGTTTCAGGAAGTTCATCTTCCATATTGTCCGTTCCCTGATAGGCCACACCAACAACGGTCTCTTTGCCAGCCATCTCAAATGTGTAACCTATTTCAGTGTTCCATGCGGATGGTTTGTCTCCTTCTCCTGAGATACCGAAATCATGATTGTTCCATTTGGGATCATCTGTGGCCCCAACATATTCACCAATCAACGTCACAGGGCCAATATTAAGAACTGCATGGAGTGCAATACCCCCCACATACTCGTCCAGGGCAATGTCTTCTTCTGCATTGTCCAGAATATCATTTAACCCATTGGAATCGATAATATTGTTGATGTAGCTGATGCCGACATCCATGGTCATGGCATCGTTTTCCATGGTATATCCGGCATTAAGGCCGAAATTATCAACATCATTGTCTTCCCCATCTTCGTCCACATCTCCATTGAAAAGATACCCAGAACAGTAAAATCCGGCCATTTCATATCCGATTTCCAATGCGGTCTCCCGGGTCTCTCCAATTTCCAGAGTCAGAGGGTCGGAAATCATATTACTCTCAAAGGAACCAAAGGGCAGATAAAATTCACCCGCCTTAAGGTAAAGTGGCATATCGTCTCCACCTTTCAGGGTGATAAATGCCTCATCAAAGACAATATCTTCGCCATCTTCATAGAGCAGCAGCATGGAGCCGTTGACATGGTCGGAAATTTCTCCTTCAATGCCCAGTTCCACAGTGGCAAGGGAAAGGTCGCTGGAATCCTCATCTTCGGCATCGGGATCATCTGGATTTAAGCTTTCAAATCCGGCTTCCACCTCAATGACACCGCTTATGCTGATACGATCCAACCACTCCAAAGAGGTTCCACCTTCTCCGCTCCCTTTAAGTTGCTGTTCCAACTGGGTAATTCGTTTTCCAAGCTCTTGGTTGGAAAGTTGCTCTGCTGTAACGGGAGATGTGAAACAAAAAAGTGTGAAGGCCATACTGGCCAATGCCATAAATACGAGCGGTTTTTCTTTGAACAGTTTCATCTTTTAAATTTTCCTCTTTTTTCTTTATTGAACAATATTTCGATGGAAGCCTTCTTTCATCTATCTCGTGAGTTGTAAGGGACTTCATAGAAATAAAATTACCCACTTTCAAACTTAATGGTGAGTATTTACAGCATATTTTAAGTGAAGACGGGTAGATTATTTGTCATGAATCCCCTAAGTTCTATGATTTTGCCAATCCATTATTTTATAATTTATTGAAATGATTAAAACTCACCATTCGCTCATTTTAAGGTTTAAATCATTAATTTTGAAGATCAGGTATTGTTATCAAATAGAATTTAACAAATTTGTACATTTTAAAATTATATTTTGGTATTTTTTGATTTTTAAACATGTTTTTAAATCGACTAACCACAATATATTTTGGTATTAAAATTAATGATTACATAAAAAAATAAGCGAATAGGGAGTTAAAACTGAAGCTTTTGTTCTCATTTCTTCACTATTAATAAATTCAATAAGTTATGAGAATTTACAATTCACGAATATCTATGTGGATATTTGTAACTTTATTTCATATCCACAGCTTTGATCCACATGACAGCATCCCGGGAGCATTTTTTGCCTTTACATGTGTAATCCGGGTCCAGATCCAAAGCGGCAAATCCCCACCATCCCTCCTTGGGGATACCAAAGGTAAATACGCCGTTGACGTCGGCAAAAATGGTCTGTAAAACAAAGGCATCCTGGGGTGCTGTTGCGGCAGCTTCTTTTGCAAAGGCTTTTTTATCTAAAAGCGGTTTGTGGTTCATGTATTCGATTTCGATTTCAGCACCACTCACCGGTTTGCCGTTGAAAAGCACCTGACCCTGGAAGACATTGCCGGTCCAGCGGTCATACGGTTTGCAAAGCGGCACGATCTCGGTGGGAAGTCCAACCGGTTCCATCCATGCACCGGGTTCGCCGCCTACATTGATGATCACCTTGGTGTTTTGTTTTATAAAAAAACCGTCTCCCTCTTCCCAATAAGGTGCGGGAATAAGACAGAAGGCATGATCACCCCCCCGGGCCGTATAGATGGTTTCCCAGGCAGCACCGGAATTGGTCAAGCTGGTCCAGGTCATGGGGGTAAGTGTGGAAAGAAGATCGGTCTTTTTGGGAGCATTTTCACCTCTGGAACGTACAACAAAAAATTGTTCCGGCTTTCCCATGTCCATGGTGTGGCCTGCTTCAAAGGGATGGGTGAACACCAGTGCCAGGGGGATTGTTCCCCCCTTGTTCAAGGCCGCTTCCGGGGTGTAGATCATCTGAAAATGGGCCATGGCCGGAAGGGTCATCGCAAGAAGCATCAAGCCGGTAAACAGTACAATTTTCTTTTTCATCGAACAAACTCCTCTAATATTTAGTGAATAGCGAATGTAGCAGACTATCTGCCACACCCATAAAATTAATTTTAAAATTTAAGTACCCGAGCATATATTCCTCAAAATAAAACTCATAAATATCAATGGTATATCTCTGTGAAATACCGAAAAACATATGCATGGGTACTTAGTAGGTTACTTTACAATTTCATCTCCATCATTTTCCACAACATGCCCCTCACCGGCATTGAAAATTATTTTGTAGGGAACAGGCGGCTTATCAAACGTAAACTCACTATCTTCATCCATACTACCCTGAAGTAGGTGTTTTCCGCTTTTGGCCTCCACCCGCATTTCCACGCCGGAAGCGGATGACCCGTCGGAAAATCCTCCCTCACAGGTAATGGTGTTGTCTCCATTGTCATAGCAAGAACAAAGAGGGGTATGGGCATATGCGCTACCGGCAAAACAAAGAGAGATGGCCAGCAGCCCGGCCGGGATCAGTTTGGTGTTCCATTCAATCATGCGAAAGCTCCTTTTTTTACTGTAAAAAACAAATTGTTATTTTTATTTTTGGGTGGCTGAGAATCAACCAAACCCGTTCATCTGGTCATTTTTTCACAACCGATAACGAGTTAAGGGTTGTGAAGATTGGTAGACATGTCTAAGTCATCGGCCCGATAAAAGACGTAGCTTTGTTCCGATGATACTCAAAAAGAAGTGGCTACGCCTGGATAATACGCTTCGTCCATTTTGATTCTGGGGGTGGGAACAGATTTGAAAATCTGTCCCCAGGCGCACTTAAGATTTTATAAGTGCGACATGTGACCTTGGGTTGACTGATTTTACATATAACAAAGGTGTTGCCTTACATTCTGTGTTTTTGTTGTGGCATCCTTCATATCATCCCCAAATTACTTTACACCCTTATGAGACTGCTCCCGCAACATCAGTGGATTGTTCCAACAAGTGTAGAATCGGAATAAAGGATGCCTTTATTGTTTAAAGAAAAAATTATTGCGTAGGCATAACGGATGTTTCGCTAATTGGCATAAATCGTTCTTTCCAAGGTTTGAACAATCCGGTAAAAACGGTGAGGAGTACTGTGAATCCGTAAAGTACGCCCATCATCTGAATACCGCTGAGTTCAAAAAATTTACCACCGGTAAAAATTGCCGAAGCAACCATAAAGCCCAAGATTGTCGGAAAAACCATGGAAAAAACCATCCATTTATAAGAAGCTGTCTGCACTTTGATCATGATGGTGGCGGCAAGACAAGGGGGGTACATGGCAAAAAAGACCATGATGGCCAATGCATGGAGGGGGGTAAAATTATCTCCTTGGGTTTCGGTCCCCATTCGCTCTTCAAGGCTCTTGTTCTCGTCGGCACCTTGCTGATAGAGCACGCCGATGGTTGCCACGCTGGACTCTCTGGCGGCAAAGGATGAGAGAATTGCCACGTTAATTTTCCAATCAAACCCAGCCCATTGAGTCAATGGTTCAAAGGCACGTCCCACCATTCCCATAAAACTGGTTTCAATCTGCTCTTCCTTGATTTGACGCCGCAATCCCTTTCGTTTGGAGACAAGCTTGCGCAGATTTTTATTTATTTTTTTAGCATCCTTATCTCCTTTTGGTTTCAATATTTTGAATAGATCTGGGTACTTGGATTGAAACTTTGCATCAAGTGCCTTGGACGCGTTAGCAGTCTTGATGGTCAACTTGGCAGTCTTATAATCAGTATACACGTTCACCAGAGACATAAGTGCTGCCTGATCTTTAAACCTATCAGCATAGATGCTCGACGCACTCTTCTCATGAAATGTGACCATGACCTGATCCATTTTTCCTTGAAACAGAGCTGTTTTCTCATCGCTGAGACCTGGGAATTGCAGCAGGGTAAAGACACAGACAGAGACGGCAACAACAATGGAACCCACTTTTTTAATATATTGCCATGTTCGTTCCACCGCCCGTTGTCCCACGCCGAAAAAAGTAGGGGGGTGATATTTGGGAAGTTCCATGACAAAGGGAGCGGTCTCCATGGATTTTAGCAGGGTTGATGTCAAGAACTTTGCCACCAGAAGTGCCACAAATATGGTGAAGGTGGAAAGAAAGAGCATGACCCAGGATTTGTAGGGGACAAAAAACACATTGATAAGAAGGGTGTAAAACGGCACCTTGGCCAAACAGTTCATGTAAGGTACGGTCAATATGGTGGCCATTCGGGAGCGCTCATCGGGAATTCCCTTGGTGGCCATGATACCAGGAACGGCGCATCCACCGGCAAAGACACCGCCCAGAATAAAGGGGAGGGTGGATTGACCATGGAGTCCGAATGAGTTAAAGAGTTTATCCAGAATAAAGGCAATTCGGGCCATGTAACCGCTATCTTCAAGAATGGCAATAAGGGCGAAAAGAATGAGAAAAATGGGAATGTAATTGAGAAGCGAATTGGCAGAATCCACCATCCAAAGCCCCATGGAACGTATGTAAGGATCTTGCAGCATCCCTGCATCGGGCAATATGTTGGCCACTATCGCCCTGAATTTCGCCAAGATCGGCCACCAGTATTGTGTCAGCTCATACCCTTTTACAATGGACAGTTGATAAATGGTAAATACGGTGGCCACCAGAAAAAAGGGGGCTGCAAAGCGGTTGAGAACCACGGAGTCGATCATATCTGTGATTCGATCCTTGCCGTCTTTTTTTTCGATGACACTTTCCCGGATTATTCTGGAGGCAAGTTTGTCTCGGCATCCCACCATGTAATCTGCCACATTAATATCATACGCTTCCTCAAATTCTTTTTTAACCCCTTGGGCTTTCTGAATCTCAGAACAATCGGCACCCAGCCCATCAATGACAATTCGTGTTGCCTCGCTATCTCCTTCCACGAGCTTTACAGCCAACCAGCGACTCGGATATTTATCTCCCAGGGGTGATTGTATAATTTTTTGTCTTAAGGTCTCAATGGATTCTTCAAGTGCATCGTAATCAATATGGATCGGATTTAGCTCTCGGTCCTGTTTTTTATCCTGATTGTTATACCCGGACATGTCAAGAATGGCATCCTGTAGCTCCGTTTTTCCGATTCCTTTTCGTCCCACCGTGGGTATTACCGTTACCCCCAGCTTTTCTTGCAGGCTTTTGACATTGATTTCGGTGCCGTTGCGTTTGGCCACATCCATCATATTCAGGGCCACCACCACAGGGAGCCCCATCTCCAGCACTTGAAATGAAAAGTAGAGACTCCGTTTAAGAGAGGACGCATCCACGACATTGACAATAACATCGGGTTTTTCGCTAATGAGAAAATCCCTTGCCACCCGTTCTTCCAGAGAAAATGAGGTGAGGCTGTACGACCCTGGCAGATCCACCGTTTCCACCTTTACCTCTTTATATCGATAAAACCCGATCTTTTTATCGACGGTGACGCCGGGATAGTTGGCAATATGCTGACTGGCACCGGTCAGCATGTTAAATATGGTCGATTTCCCGGCATTCTGTTGCCCGGCCAAACCCACAAGAATTTTCTCGTTTACAAACTCAGATGATCTTGACATCGTGTTTTTCCATGAAGGGTTACAATTCAATTCTGAATATACGCTTGATTAAATGTATCAGGCACTTTCAACTTCAATGAGGTCAGCCTCTGATTTTCTCAAGGCGATTTTATAATTGTCTATGCGACATTCAATGGGGTCTCCCAATGGGGCACTTCGAATGACATCCACTTTTGCCTGGGGGACAAATCCAAGATCCAGGAGCCTTTGCCTGACAGCGCCTTTGGCATGGTGGCAATGTATTTTTGCACGGCACCCCGGTTGTACATCGTTTAACATGCAGCAGGCTCCATTGGCTCGTTTTCTCATTCTTTTACCTTTTCCAAATCCTGACATACGTATCTCCAAATGCTTTTGGTTAATAATAGAAAAAATCAGTTGCCTGTCAAAATGAGATATACATATACCAATAAAAAAAGTATTTCAATAGAAAAGTTGAAGGATCTAACAAATTTAAGTTAGTCGAATATATAACGTTGATTAAAAGTTAGTTTTTACTTTCAAACATAAACGTTGACGCGACGGTGGTTTTTTTTGTTTCAAATCTTTAATTAAATGATTTTATTGAATTAATTAGTAGTAAACATGGGGCAAGATGAAATGTTTTTACGGGAATTTTAAAATATTACTCTATCTACAAGCAATTTATAAAACAAAAAAACAAGGTCATTATCATTATAATGCAACCTTTTTATTGATAGCTTTATAAAAACAAATTAGTAGTTGGCAATTAAGTTAGAAGAATCTATTTTTAATAAAAAAATGAAAACACAAAGTTTTTTACTCGGTCAATGGAGATAAATATTCGGGTTGGTTTTGTAAATATTTACCTCTGGAGAGGGGTTCCACCAGCACCAATTTTGTACTGATCAATAAAGAAAGGGAGGTGATTGCGTATCGATATCTGTCTTCAGATTTTCATCCAGAGAACGGCTGTAGAAAAATTCCTGGTTGACGCATTATAACATTTATGATACTTTGTATATACGTTTGATTGGGGAAAAATGGAGGTGCAAAAAATGGAAATGGTTATCAGAAAATGGGGTAACAGTTTAGCTGCCAGAATACCGGCTGCTCTTGCCAAAACCTTAAACATTGGTGTTGATCAAAAGGTAAATATGGAAACCAAGGGTGGTAAATTAATAATAACGCCGGTTACAAATATTGAATATGATCTTGATGACCTTTTAGATCAATGTTCACCAAATCAATTTGTCTTAAGTACAGAAGATGAAGAATGGATAAACGCTAAACCGGTGGGTAAAGAAGTATGGTAAAATCATATACTCCGAAACGTGGTGATATCGTATGGACTAATTTTGATCCATCAGCAGGGCATGAGCAAAAAGGCAAAAGACCAGCCATTATTCTTTCTTCATACCGATACAATAAAATAGTTTCTTTTGCCCTGGCCGCACCGATTACAAGCCGGATCCGGGGCCATGCTTTTGAGGTGGCTTTGGAGAACCCAGATCTTAAGACAAAAGGGGTGATTCTGTGCCAGCAAATTAAAATGATAGATTTTGAAAAGCGGGGATTGATTTTCATTGAAGATGGCCCAGAAGAAATATTAAATCAGGCATTAGCAAAGATTAGAGCAATTTTAAAATGATAAGGGAAATAAGGGACAGACCACCTTCTTCAACACCTTCGCCAAATTAAAAGTTGATTTAAATTTTGATAATTAATATACCATATATTGTATAATCATGGTTTTAAAGATGCTACATGCTGATTAAACTTTGGGCCAAAATAAAATTGGCGAAGGTATTGTTCTTATCTTATCTTATCTTATCTTATCTTATCATTTCTTTTGTTCTCGGCCTGCCAGCTTTATCCGAAAAGGCACGTCTGCCCAACATTATGCTGATTCCATCCTGAAATAGTTCGAGCTCTGCGGGTAGGTTATCGCTGGGCCTATTTGGATCGGAACCTCAGTGCTATTTACAAGGTATAGATACAGCTTGAAGGTTCAAACAGCCCTAATTAGGAACTTGGACGAAAAAAAACTACCAATTTGAATTTTTTTATCATGCAATATCAACATATTAAACTGGGCATGGTGGTAGTTTATACTCGGGCAAGTCCCTTATTACATTTGTATTGTTAATGCGCTGCAAATAATTGCTACCCGCACAGCTCTAAAAAGTAAATCACTTTTGAAGGATACCGTAAGGTCAGTCTTTTTTTTGATTTAAACCACCCATTTGGTCTTGAATTTTACAGATCATCTCGTCAGTACGTTCACGGCATTTCTCAGGGCGACAACCATGACGTCGAAATTCCTGAAAAAAATTGAGCCACTCATCTCCAGACCGAGGGCATGTTTGGATAAACTCCATAAAATCGGCAAAGGATTGCAAGGTATCGGAACCGAGAGTATGTTCCATTTTGCAGGCTTCTTCATCGGCAACTTTGTAATCAACATTCAAAATTTCAGTCAAAAATTTGAGAAGCACTTCATGTCTGTGACGCATCTCTTTACCGATTTCTCTCCCTTCCTTAGACAATTCTACATATTCATATTTTTCATAATTGACCAGTTCTTTGTTGTTGAGATTTTTTAACATGCTGGTTACAGTGGGCATTTTAACATTCATCTTTTTTGCGATATCCTTGACCCGCACCACTTTTTTTTTCATCTCCAGATCATAAATTGATTCCAGATAATCCTCCATCACTGAGGTTAATGCTTTTGGGGATTTACTGGGTGTTTCTAAAGTTTTCATACGCGCCGCCTATTGAAGTTAGAATATTAAAATATTATTTACAATTATCTAATATGATTTTATTTGTCAAGTGATTAAAACTAAGTACCCGAGCATATATTCCTCAAAATAAAATCCATAAATATTAATGGAATATGTCTGTGTAATACCGAAAAACATATGTGTAGGTACTTACTCGTCCGGGGCAAATGCATTGAAATTGTATTTCATCATAAAAACGTATTGTCCAGCATTCAAATTTTATGTTTTGATTCGTAAGCCTTGCATATTGTGCCTTGACATCCATAACTGTGTTCAAGTAAATATTATTTACTTAGAAGATCAAAAATGCAGAGCATGGCTCCGATAAAAATTCGACGGGACTAAAATTAAAAAATGACACACCCACCCGGTAAGACAAAAATCATCAATGCTATGAGAATCCTTCTTGAGGATCGTAACTTCTCCACCATCACCATCTCCGACATTGCCGTGACCGCAGGTGTCACAGAGGGATTAATCTACAAGTATTTCAAAGATAAACGTCAATTGCTCCACCATGTTCTTAAGGAACATTATGAGTATTTCCTGTGCCAGATTGATCGGGATCTTAACGGCGTGTCCGGTGCATTGAATAAACTTGCCAAGGTGATCTGGTCCAGTATTGATAGGTATGCAAACCACCGGGTATTTGCCAGGATTATATTGCTTGAGGTGAGAAACTCCGATGAATATTTTCAAAGTGAAGCCTATGCCCTGGTAAGACAATTCAACAAAATTCTCCTGGATATCATTAAAGAGGGAGTGGAGTCCGGTGAAATAAGACGGGATATTCCCCCCTCTTTGATTCGCCATACCATCTTTGGCACCATCGAGCATGCCTGCCTCAATCGGGTTATTTTTAATGAAAAAGTCTCCACAGATCAAACGGCAGAGCAGATCACTCACTTGATTTTGAATGGAATAACATAACTATGATCCCGTTGGTCCATCAAACTCGATTTTATGAAGAGATATAAAAAAATGTTAGACGTGACTAATACTTTTCATTGACATTGATTTTTTTTCCTGTATGATTTGCATATTTGGCAGGGTGATCTTACATTGTGGTAGATAGCGCACTGTTAGAATCCATGGTGCTTTGGGCTATCGGGGTTAAAAATAAAAAAATGATTTTACGGAAATAAATAGTCAAAAAAAACCCCCTATGCCGGATATTAAATGTAAGTTATTGAATAATGAAATTGGCTTGGCTTTTTATTGGAGGATCATATGGAATTTATTGACATTGGATTGACAGCAGCAATCGTCGTTGCTGCTTTTGTTTATATGATTCGGCACTTTATGACTGGAAACAGCGGATGCTCATCCTGCAAAAATTGTAGCAAGGCGGGCAGTTGTGACACCGTTTCTATTGGGGAGCAAGACGTTCCCCCATCCAAGATTATTTAAATCAAGAAATCTGCTTTATGATACATTTTATAGATAGAAATGGGGAGAAATAATGTCTGCCATAGTTAATTTAAGGGAAATGCAACTGAATCAGTCTGGAATGATCCGTTCGGTACGGGCAACCGGGGAATTGGGACGCAGGATCAGGGACATGGGCCTGGTTCCCAACACAGAAGTCCGCATTGTGGGCCGGGCACCTTTAAAAGACCCCGTGGCCCTTCGTATCATGGATTTCACCATCACCCTTAGAAATAACGAGGCCGACCACATCTCAGTGGAAATCCAGGAGGATTGACAATGGCACAGCACATTATTGCGGCACTGGCAGGAAACCCAAATTGTGGAAAAACCACCCTGTTCAATGCCCTCACCGGAGCCCGGCAGCATGTGGGAAATTACCCTGGGGTCACCGTGGAGAAACGATCCGGCACCGTGAAATCCGGGGAGACGATCATGGATGTGGTGGATCTTCCCGGTACTTATTCCCTGACAGCCTACTCTCCAGAGGAGCTGGTGGCCCGGGACTTTATTGTGGACGAACGTCCCCAGGTGGTCATTAATATCCTTGATGCCACAAGCCTTGAAAGAAATCTCTATCTTTCCATCCAGTTCATGGAGCTGGGGGTTCCCATGGTGATTGCCCTGAACATGATGGATGCCGTAAAAAAGCAGGGAAAAACCATTGATGTGGAGATACTCTCATCTCTGTTGGGTCTTCCTGTGGTGGAAACCGTTGCCCGTACCGGTGCAGGCAAACATGAGCTGATCCAGCGTACCATTGCCTTTATCCGGGAGAAAAAAGAACCGTGGGAGCCCTTGCATATTTCCTATGGATCCGTGTTGGATCTTGTACTCCGGGAAATGGAAGATCTGATTACGGAAAACACGTTTCTGACGGATCGCTTTCCGGCACGCTGGATTGGATTAAAGTATCTTGAAGAAGATGAGCAGATCATGGCCCTGGGTGAAGCCTCTGTTGGAGACTGCCATGGCCAACTACTGAACCTGGTGGAAAAAACCAAAACCCGGTGCATCAAAAATATGGATATGGCACCGGATGCCATTATTGCGGATTATCGCTATGGCCACATTGCTGCCATGATGAAGCAGGGGGTCGTAAAGCGGGATACCACAAGACAGCGCATCAATCTGTCCGATAACATTGACAGGGTGGTGACTAGCCGCTTCCTGGGGCCTATCATCATGCTGGCCACCCTTTATGGGATTTTCCAGATCACCTTTCCCATTGGTGAGATTCCCATGGGCTGGGTGGAGGCTTTTTTTGAGTGGCTGTCCGGGGTGGCTGTGGCAATTATACCTGCGGGTTTGATGCAGTCCCTGGTGGTGGACGGCATCATTGGTGGCGTGGGAGGCGTCATGGGATTTGTTCCCTTGATAATGGTCATGTTCATGGCCATCACCATTCTTGAGGATTTGGGATACATGGCCCGGATGGCTTATATGATGGATCGGGTGTTCCGGATATTCGGACTCCATGGAGCCTCTCTTATGCCCTTTATTGTGTCCGGTGGTATTCCCGGCGGGTGTGCCGTGCCCGGTGTGCTGGCGGCAAGAACCCTGCGAAGCCCTAAAGAAAAACTGGCCACCATTTTAACTGCCCCCTTTATGAATTGTGGGGCAAAGGTGCCTGTGTTTCTATTGCTTTCTGCGGCCTTTTTTCCCAAAAATGCCGCAGGAGTGATGTTTGGCATGACCTTGGTCAGTTGGGCGGTGGCTTTGTTGGTGGCAAAACTGTTGCGCTCCACTGTGATCCGGGGAGAGGCCACCCCCTTTGTCATGGAATTACCCCCCTACCGAATGCCAACACTTCGGGGGGTTTTAATACACACCTGGGAGCGGGCATGGCAATACATGAAAAAAGCGGGAACTGTGATATTGGGGATCTCCATACTTATCTGGGCTGCCATGACATTCCCGGGAATTCCCAGTGACTTGTCTTCACAATTTCAGGCCCAAAAAGCGGCCATTGAGGTTGAAATGACGGCATCCCCAACAAAGAGCCCGCAGTTGCAGCAGGAGCTGGATCACATTGATAATCTGGCAGCCCAGGCAACCTTGAGATATTCCTTTGCAGGCAGGGTGGGGTCTTTTTTTGAGCCCATGACCCAATTGGCGGGGTTTGACTGGCGCACCAACATTGCCCTGTTGGGAGGGTTTGCTGCCAAGGAAGTCATTGTTTCATCCCTTGGCACCGCGTATTCTCTGGGTGCCGTGGACACCGAAGCTTCTGATTCCCTGGGAGCCCGTCTTCTTGCAGATCCCCTGTGGTCCCCTGTAAGTGCCCTGGCTCTCATGATTTTTGTCCTCTTATATGCCCCTTGTTTTGTAACGGTGGCGGTTATCATCAAAGAGACTTCCTGGAAATGGGCAGCCTTTAGTGTGATATTCAATACAGCACTTGCATTTGGCCTTGCCGTGGGGGTGTATCAGGTGGGAAAAGCCATCTTGTAGGCTGATTATCATGCAAAATCTGATTTTTAGGACCGCAAATTTTATAATTTGAACTAAATAGCTGGTCTTATGGCCCATCTGCGGCATTGTATTAAAGGCCTCACGCAGGTCTGCGATTAAACCTTTAACGCGCCTGGGATGAACCACCAGATTTTATAAATTGGTCTGCGTTATTTTTGTTCAATTTATTTCATGTGTGATCCTTAGAAAACTTATCGCTGATAAGGATATTTTTAATATATGTCTGATTTTAAGGCCCATGTCCGGGGAGGAATTGTCACTGGAATAACCCTTTCCGGGGCTCAGTTTTTGTTTTTCCCCGGACATTTGGATAAAATTCAGCTTGCCGCCGTGTGCTTAATGGCCGTCATCGGGGGTGTATTACCAGATCTTGACAGCAATACGGGAAAACCCCTGGCCATTTTATCTGCCTTGCTGTCTTTAATTGCCCCTGCCTTTATGTTGAAAGTTATGGTTCAATATTATGCATTGACCCTTGAATTTCTCGTCTGCTATTTTGCTGTGGCCTATTTTGTTATTAATTATGTGATCAACAACCTTATTAAAAAATTCACCGTTCACAGGGGAATTATGCACAGCATTCCCTTTGTGCTGCTTTGTGGCATTTGCACTTTTTTTCTCTTTATCCCCTCGGGGAAATATATGTCTATCTCCGCTGGCATTGCCGTATTTGCTGGCGGGGTCACCCATCTGATGATGGATGAATTTCATTCCCTGTCCTGGCCTTTCGGCCTGTTACCCCAGTCTAATAAATACACTGGAACGGCCCTGAAACTAAGGGCACCTTCTCTGTCTTCCACCCTGTTTGTCTATGGGCTTTTAATTGCCATTGTTTCTTATGTCATGAAGTTCAAGGATGTCATTGCGTTTAATTAAATTCTTTTCCCCCCGCCCCTGTCCCAGAACAACCCCTGCAATGACGACACCCGCCGCACCGCATTGAATCGCATTTAAAGATTCCCCTAACAAAAACCACCCCATGATGATGGCTGTCACCGGGATTAGATTAATAAATGAAGCGGCTCGGGATGCCCTTACTTTACTTATTCCCCAGTTGTAAAGACCAAAGGCAGCAAGAGAGACACAGGATCCGAGAAATAGAAGGGTCATCACCAGTTTAAAGGTCCAGATATCACCAGGGGCTTGAATGATGAACTTTAATCCCGGTAGGAAAAAAATCGTCCCTGCCATTAGCTGCATGGCAGTCAGCGTCCAGGGGTTGTACCTGCTGGAGAGCTGTTTGATTAAAATCATGTTGGCTGCTGCCGCAGTCATGGCACCCAGTTCCAGAAGATTGCCAAGGAGTGGGTTTACGGCATTATTTTGGGAGCCCTCAAACAGCGTCAGGGCCACCACCCCGGAGATGGAGAGAAAGAGGCCAGACCAGTTTTGCCAGGTGATCTTTTCAGACAAAAATAGCCAGGCGCCAAAGGTGACCATCAGGGGATTAAAAGAGGAAATGATCCCGGCCTGGGATGAGGTGGTGAGCATCAATGCCCTGGATTCCAGAAAAAAATAGAGGCAGGGCTGGAGCATCACCGTGGGGATAAGAATTTTCCAGTCCCCCTTTTGGTAAGCACCGGGGAATATCTTGGGCAATATGGGCAAAATGCAGATAAGCCCAATGACCATGCGCAACCAGATGACGCTCCAGGGATCCAAGACAAGCAGGGCCGTGCGCATGGTGGAAAAAGAAGTCCCCCACAGCAGCACTGCGGCAACCAGGGCCGCCACGGGGAGATTCTTTTTGAGGTTCATGGGGATAAAACGGGGGGCAGGATTCATGGGAACTATTCCGATTCCTTTTCTTTCATATCTTGATTGAGTTCCTGTATCCAGCCTGGAAATGTCTGGTTTTCACCGCTATCAAAATGCCTTGTTGTGGGTTTGATATCCATGATGGGGCTGCCGTTCAAGGCTTCCAGTCCTTGGATTTTGAGCGTGTTTTTGTTCCTTTCCAGCAGGCGCACCGTGGAGATCAGTAACGGGTTGGGCCGGGCCGGGCTTCGGGTGGCAAAGATCCCCTTGAGGGGGATATCTTTTCGTCCCATGGGATGGACTTTTTTAATTTGCCGATCCTCTGCTGAGAGCTTGTGGGGCCAGTAGATCACCACAATGTGGGAAAAATCTTCAATGCCGTCCAGGAGTTCTTCAAATTGGGGGAGGAGCCTGAGTGTGGTGATGGTATTCCGGGTCTCTTCCCTGTGCTTTTGAACCTGTCGTTGCCTCTCTTTTGGGGTGTCCTTTCCATGGGGGCTGAAGGTCATTTTGTTGATGGTATTTTCCACATACCCCACGGGGGTGAGGGAAAACTCAATGCCAGGTGTTGATGGTGTGTCGCTCATTTATTACCTCCTTTTTATGAGTTTATCAGTTATAAGTCCTGGTTGGAAGGACTCGCTGCGCTCGCCTTCCAACCAAAAGTTGCAACAGACACGCTTCGCATGCTGATGAACTTTTGGTTGGTCATAGGCTATTGTAATGATTATTGCCAACAAAAAAACATAAAATGACAAAGTGTCATGGCTTTGGTTAGCTGGCATAAGTACCCACACATATGTTTTTCGGTATTTCACAGCCATATATCATTGATATTTATGGATTTTATTTTGGAGAATATATGCCCGGGTACTTAACTTTACTTTCGCTTATTTCTTTTCAGGGCAATACGTTCTTTTTTAAGCTCATCCAGCAGGGCCGAAAGTGTCCATGTTTCTGAAGATGGTGTTAAAGCCGCCCACAAAGGACGGGACAATTCAGATTTTTTGTAAGAGGATAGAAGTTGTTGAAGTTCTTTTTCGGTAATTCCGGACATTATTACTGCTCTGGTATTATCAGAATCTTCGTTTTTCCCTGATTGATGCGGTCTGGAAAGTAATTCACCCAGATGTTTCTTGTTATCCATTGTTGTGGCAAAAATTACCGAAACATCCGTGAACTGGATATTGCTGAATAGTTTCATTATTTTTTCATGTTCTAACGGTGTGAAACCGCATATCAATATGGCTCTGGGTCCATACATTGGTTTTGTTGATTCTCCGAGTTTTTTAAAATTGCCTTTGGTCATGATATTTTCCTTTTTTTAGAGCCTTGCCGTCAATTAAAAGCTGATTCATTATTGTATCTCCCCTGGGACCGGTGGCTTATCATATTGAGAGTCCTTTTGTTGATAAGTTGCACCAAATATGGTGTCTCCGAGCCATTTCTTGAACGATGGATTATCACTGAACTGTTTGAATAACTCTGTGTGATCTGCAATCAGTTCAACCATTACACGCCCAAGGACTTTGTCGTGTTCAATGCGGGCGTTCTGCTTATCATAATTTTTCATGGCATTCATATCAATGTTATTTTATCCAGGAGGATTTTTATATGGCTCCATGACATTTGTCCCCCGATGTGGGGGATAATTGCCGGAATAGTTTGTGCCTCCAGGTGGGGCACTATTGCATTCTTTAATTGTCCCCCCGCCGGGGGGACAATTGCATCTGAATCTGAGAAAGCAGAAAAGCAGTCATAAAATTTTTTGATATAATAAAGGTTTGTACGTGAGAAACCCTGAATCTCCGGGAATTCAGATGAAAGATCCTTTGAAAGTTGTTCAATGACCTTATTGCCCCAGGCATTTTCTTTCAGCTTTTGGGCAATGGACTCTCCAAGGTCCCAGTAAAAAAGAATAATCTCACGATTTGCGGCAAGGATTGCCCGAATCTGAGCCCGGGAAATTTTTTCTTTAATTTCTCTGAGCCAGGAGATGTAGGTTGAATTATTCTCAATGTTAATCACGGTGCCTCCCCGATAATCTCTTCAAGCAGGCCGTCTGTTTCCTTTTCTATGGCAAAGATGTCCGCTTTGATTTCGGCAAGTGTCCGCATGGGAACGGGTTTATAGAAATGTTTGGTAAAGGATATTTCATACCCAATTTGAGTCTTGGCAGCATCAACCCAGGCATCCGGCGTGTAAGGTCGTACTTCCCGCTCAATAAAGGTGGCAATTCCTCCTTTTTCAAGTAACGGTACCTGTTCCGAGTCTCGCAGGTTAGTATCAGGCTCATATTGAACCACGATTTTTTTATCGTTCAATGTGGTTTCGTACAAGCCGTAAAGGGGATCAGGTTCAATTTTACCCGTTTTATAAACTTTTTTTATGACCGGCTCTGCTGATTCATCAATGGTAGCAAGGTTGGCTTTCAGGAAATTTTTGCTCTTTGCCGGAAGTTTAACAACCAACTCTTTTGCCTTGGATTCCACCGTATCAAGAAATTTGTTGTAGTTCTGGTGGGGGCCTTTACCGGAAGCGACGGCCACAGCTTCGACTACTAAATAAAGGTCGGCTTGTTTTGCTTGGCTGCAAAGCCCCTGGAATCGGCGCAGGTTCTTGTCGATCAAATGGTGAGAATCCATCCAGATAAGCTTTAAAATCTGCTTTCAACTGTTGGATCTTGGCCCGGTTTTTCAAATCCTTGAGGGTAAAGGGAGAGCTGTTAAAAAACGCTTCGCCTGAAGCCTGACAAAGCGCTGCATCCTGATTGGCGATTCCAGCCGAATCAAGATGCTTTTTCATATTAAGCACCGCCTCTTTGGTGGGTTCAAGAAGGGCATCAAGGCGGCGAATAACTGTCATGGGCAAAATAACGTCCCGGTATTTACCACGGACATACACATCTCTTAAAACATCATCCGCTATATTCCAGACAAAATTTACCACAGTATTTTGTATTATATAATTCATTTTTGTTCTTTCTTAATACTTTTTTAAAGGTATACCCACTGAGCAAATTACATAACTCCGGGTCGAGGAGGACTTTGGGCAGGGTGCAGAAATAGATTCTATACCTACATTCGCCCTCAAACCACATGACACGGGGTTAAGGAGGGATTCCATGGTCTGGCCCTGTGACAAACTTACTATGACTTATACCCATGGTTCTTTTGTGTCAATAATGTTTCTTCCTGTGCAATATTTCAAATTTAGGTAATCTTACTGACAACGGTTTAAAATTGAGAATTGCCGCACCGACTGTTGAGCATTACAGATATTGTATTTAAATCCTAAAAATGTGATAGGGTCACATTTAAGGTTAAAATAAGAGAGGAGTGGAAATGAAAGATCAGAAGAACACAGAGGATAGCATTGCTATCATATCAAGGGTTATGCTGCCCCAGGACGCAAATCCGGCAGGGATCGTTCACGGAGGTGTTATCATGAAAGAAATTGATAATGCAGCCGGTGTAGCAGCGGTACGCCACACCAGGAGGATTTGTGTAACGGCATCCATAGACCGCCTGGATTTTCATAATCCCAGCTTTATCGGGAACTTGGTAACGGTAAAAGCCAGCATTAATATGACAGGCAAAACATCCATGGAGATCGGTGTGCGTGTGGAAACAGAGGATCTTCTTACCGGAATTAAGGTACACTTGGCATCTGCATACCTGACCTTTGTGGCTTTGGATGAAAACAAGAAACCTGTCGAAGTTCCCCCTTTAAAACTGGTGACACTGGAAGGTATCCGACGTAATCAAGAGGCAATGAACAGAAGAAAATTACGGCTGGCTGAGAAATCCAAAGAAAAAAAATGCCAGTCCAATACCGACAACTGTTGATGGGAAAATAGAGGGAAAGACCATGTTAAAAAAGGTAGTCTGTCCCCTATTTTTCCAATAGTCGGCAATTAAATATAGTAATTAAAAATTATCTTATCTCGTGGTCAGGCAAAGGCGATTGTCTCTTGTTTATTCCGTTTTAAGATGCCTGGAAAAAAGGCGTTAAGATAAAATATACTCCTAACAGAGCAATCGTTGAGCCTGCAATTTTTCTAAACCACTGGCCTGCGCCGTTCCACATACTGTTCTCAAGCAATTTCTTTACAACAGCAGTTGAACTTCCAGCCACAACAATGGGGAGGCAATGGCCAAGGGCAAACAGGATAATTAAAATAATACCGGTAACAACTTTTTCCTGGACGGTGATAATGGCAAGAATCGGGGCAATAAACCCAAAAGTACAAGAACCCGAAAGAACACCATAGGCAAGCCCCAGCACAAAGGCCCCAAATCGTCCCTTTAAATTTAATTTATATAATAGCGTGCCAGACATGGTACATTTTTCGACCCCCAGCATTCCCAGGGCAACCCAGATGAGGATTAAACCCACAAGAATCTGCCAGTAACTTCCCACATCTCCAAGCATTCTGCCAAGCAAGGCACAAACACTGCCAACCAATGCAATGGTGATGAACAACCCCGACGTGAACAAGATGGAATACACCCCCGCCTGTCGAGGATTAACCATCTTTTCCTGACCACCCACATACCCCACAATGAGCGGAATGGAGGCCAAGTGGCACGGGCTGAAAATAACGCTGATCATCCCCCATACAAAACATCCCATTGCTGCCAGCCAGATACCGCCGGTCATCCATTGGTTTACGGTGATAAAAATTGAATCCAGCATATATTTACCCTTCCGTTTTTACATCGGGTGCAGTAACGCCCATTTGGGTCAATTGATTAACAATGGATTTTTCATTTCCACTTTACACTTATTGGAACAATCCACTGATGTTTCGGGAACATTCTCCTAAGACTGTAAAATACTTTGGGGATGATATGAAGGATGCCCGAGTCCTTATTTCTTTTTTTATTAGAAAATAAAGCTTCCGGGCAACCTCAGCAGAGCCCCCCCGATGGGCAATAGGAACCGGCCAATTGGGCCGTCTACGGTTCCGGGCCGGGCCCATTGTCCGTCGGGGGGGGCGGCATAATATCATTTGGCTCCGCGTCTACGACCCAATATTCGTTGTGTCCAGCAGGACATGCCCGTTATAAGAAGGTCCTGGCAAACATGACGGATTTTCATGCTTCGTTGTGGGCGGATCGAACTCAGAATAAGGTTTGCCTGTGTCAGTTTATTGAGAACTTACACGGTTTTTGATTTTAAATGCCCAGAATAAAACCCAATGCTTCCAGACGTTTGGCAAAGAGCTCTTTCTTTCCTGGTAAAATAACCAGGTGCCGATCACCGGCAGGCATGCACAGCTTACTCAGTTGTTGATCCGTCAATATTTGTTTTCGGGCCTCAAGGCGGCATGTCAACAAGGTAACTTCCCCTGCCTGAACCACTGCAGAACTTCGTTCTTCTACCTCTTTAAATAGCTTGTTTAAGGCAGTGCCGGGCTTCTTAGCTGTGAGATCCGTGATGAATTTACGAATTTCTTTGAGGGTGGTTTCTTCAGATTTTACGGCATTGATAAGGGAGGCAAAAGAGATCTCCCATCTCTTACTTGCCTGTTGCTCTGTAAATTTGTTGAGAAACAGCGTGTGGTTGGGGGTGGGCAGATCAGAGCCGGTGTGGGCAATACAGGTATCTTGGAGTTCAAAATCCTGGCCATCGGTGGTGCCATATTCATCCAGGATGTCAAGGGCATACGCCCCAAGTTCCGTGAGGCGGATTTGCATCAGTCCATCACAATGGCTGAGGAATTCAAGATCGTCTGCACCCCAGCAGTCGCTAAAATCATTTCTGGCATTATTGGGATGGATATAGGTGACATCCAAAATGCCCAGGGTGGCACAATATTCAAAAAAATAGATTAACAGGTATCTTTTCTGTAAAAGTGGCCAGGTTGTGCAATAGTCCAGGCTTCCGTATTGGGGATCGGAAAAATAGAGTTTCCAGTCCAGGTTGGTCATTTCAAACACATGATTTTCAGAAACCATGAATCTTTCCATCTCATCAAAGTCCACCCATTTCCCAGGCTCCAGACAGGACAGTGCCTCATGAATGGTAGGCCGACGACGGGCCGGGGCCGTCATGGTTCTTCCCTTGGCAGCTCGTTGTCCTTTGACCGCCGTTACCCGGGAGTATTCATCAATGATTTTGGTTTTTTGCCATTTTTTAAAAAGGGTTTTAATCCCCCCTGGGAGATCTTTTTGCAAAGCGTTCTTACCGGCCCGGGTGAGCTTTAAAAATCCACCATCGCTGGTGGCAAGTCCCCCTCCCTGGAGGAGTAAGGGCCAGGCAAAGGCCTGCATGGGATCATTTTCTTTCTCTTCATAAAAATCACCCTCGCATAGATTGGCAGAAATTTTTTTAACCGTGGCAGCGGTGGCCTTACCTGTTTTTTGGCTGACCCTGATTTTTCGTTCTTCCACCATTGTGAGAAGCATATTCAGATTCATAAGCGCCGCATGGCTGGTTTCTCTGATGGTTATTTTGCTGCTTTCCCATGCTTCATTATATGTTATCCCTTCTTCTTCGGGTGGGGGAATGATTGTTTTCAGTCGGGCCAGGAGATCCTCGGGAAGCTTACCATTAATAAAAAAAAGATGGAGGATATCTACTTCATTGTAGCGCAGTTTTGTCTTTTCAAGGGGATATTCACCATACTTGGCCATGAATTGATCCTGTTTGAAAACACCGTCCCAGTTGTGTATTGCTTCGGCCAGGGCGTTGACGGCCATGGGTTTCATTTTTGATATGATCTCTTTTAGCGTAGAGAAGGTGATGGCGGTAATGTGTTCTATCAGCTCTGCCTTGCGCAGGGGGGCCTTTTTACCGATTTTTTTTGCCAGAGGTTTGAGTTTGTCCATGGTGTAGACATCGTTCAATGCCTCTTTCAATGTCTTGTAATTGTTTTCAACTCGTGCCATTATTCACCTGTTTTTAATAAATTTGGGTTATCAACTACTTCGTGGGTGCTATGCGGAGGTTCCTATAGCCCACATGCCCTAACGGATACAACGAATATTGGGTCTTAGACGCGGAGCCAAATGATATCATGCCGCCCCCCCCGACGGGCAATGGGCCCGGCCCGGAACCGTAGACGGCCCAATTGGCCGGTTCCTATTACCCATCGGGGGGGGGGCTCTGCTGAGGTTGCCCGGCAGTTTTATTTTCTAATAAACTGCCACGGACGGATCAAGACCATGCCCTGGCCTTGCTTGGTCTGCCCACAACATGGGGCAGAAATAGGGCAGAAATAGATTCTGCCCTATGCTCTTTGCACCTTGGTTTGCCGGGATTCTTTTATCAAAAAATAGATGCAACTTTCAGGTACTATATATTATGACGGAACAAAAAGAAAATAATAAGAGACGTCTCATAGAATATGGGCAGCTTAACACAGTTAAAAAAGCGGTGGTTGAGATCCTATCCATTGAAGTGGATTTCCTTCCAAGAAAGTATCTTTTCTCCTGCCTTGATTCCCTGGGAATTTATGATGACGACAAACAGATGTTCACCTATACCACCATCCGCCCGGTATTGGCAGAGCTTGAGGATCAGGGATTTATCCTCGGTAGCAATAAGGGACTCAGGGTGCCTGCTCCATTTTGTTTCAAGGTGGTTCAAGAACTGGTAAAAGCCGATGGTTTCGCAAAAATTGCCCATGCACTTTTACAGGCACATCCTTTTAGTCTCAGGAGCTGCCAATATAAATTTCGTTCTGACAAGGAATTTTTTAGGGCACTTCAAATTGCCATGTATGGAAAAAAACCCTCGGTTGATATTGATGTGGTGTACAAGTGTGGAATGGAAGCGTTTCCTTTAGATTTTCAGAAAAAACCCCCTGTGCTGCAATTGTTAAACCATCCGGTTCAACTTCAACTTTTAGACAGCATGACCCCAGAGGTCCGTTGGAAGACGGTGGAATACTATCTAAAGGAGGCAATGAGGGTTTTAAAATCTGTGGAGAATCTCCTTCTTTATTGTTTTTTAAAATTTCCCTCGGGGATTGATATACCCGATGTCAAGGTGCAAAACACGCTGTTGGAAATGCTTTTATTGTTAGGTCATCGAAAGAACTATCCTACGATTTTTTCTAAATTAGATCAAAAAAATACCTCTGCCAGGGCCGCCATCATGGGGTGGATGGAAATAATCAGCAATAATACCGATGCGGCACTGAGGCATTTTGACCATGGGTTGACGTGTCTGAAAAAAGAGTCCCCTAAGCGTAATATTTTTTTCAAGGGATATGGGGGACTTTTTTATTTGTTTGCCCTTTTAAAAAGCGGTAAATCAGAAAATTATAAAATTGCATTAGATCACATTCGGCTAATTTTATCCTTTAAAAATGAATATGTCTGCCTTTCTGCCATGGAATCGCTGAAATGTATATTTAATCAACGCTTGGGCATCCAGAATAAATGGCATAAAGAGACCTTGATTTATAATATTGACGGCAAAGGCCCCATTGATGCTGTTTTTAACATTCTTGCACTGACATGGCTGGATAAGGAAATAGCCCTTCCTTTTATTTCAAAACTGGAAGAGATCCGGGAAAAAACTGTGGCCTGCGGATATTCATGGGTTGATGCGGAAATATCAGCCCTTCTTGCCACCCTGGGAAAAAATGTTGCCGCCAATGAAAAACGATCAAAACAACTCCATAAAAAGGCTGGTAGCACCAGTATTGTGGATATGGTAACCGCAGTTCCCCAATGGGAGACCGCATTGGAAGCGTTGATGCACATGGCATCCAAGGCCGGGAAAGATGCCAAGGCAGAGGGTTTGGCCAAGGTCGACACTGAGCAACGCCTGGTCTGGACCATGAACCATAATGAACAATACCATATCTCTTTTCTCAAGCCCCGTCTTCAGAAATTGACCAAGGCAGGAAAATGGACCAAAGGCCGACCTGTGGCCTTGAAAAAATTATATAAAAATACGGGTTTCATGGCCGGGCTTACGGATCAGGATCGGCAGATATGCCGCAATGGTATTAAAGAGTCCAATTATGGGAATGAGTATTATGATAATATTGAATACTCCATTGATGACACCAGGGCATTTCCCCTGCTTGTGGGGCATCCCCTTGTCTTTCTTGAAGACAGTCTGGACACCCCTGTGGAATTGGTCAAAGGGGAGCCTGAAGTAAGGCTACAGGTTCAGGGGGAAAAAATTTATATTTTCATGGAACCCACGCTGAATTCGGAAATTAAAAGAGATATCCGTGTGATACGGGAAACACCCTCTCGGTTTAAAATTATCTCTTTGTCCGATGTGCATTCAAAAATTGCAGAACTTATTGGAAACAAGGGCTTGGAACTCCCGGAAAGTGCAAAAAAAAAGGCCGTCCAGGCAGTGGCGGCCCTGTCATCCCTGGTGGCAGTGAACTCTGATCTTGCCGGGGCAGGGGATGAGGGGGTTAAACGAGTCAAGGCCAATGATACGCCCCATGCCCATGTGATGCCCTGGCAGCAGGGGATTAAGGTGGAGTTCCTGGTGAAACCCGTGGAAGAGGCGGGTTCTTTTTTTAAACCGGGTAAAGGCGGAACCAATGTGTTTTTGGAGATCAAGGGGGAAAAAGTCCAGGCTGTCCGGAAGCTTAAACAAGAAAAAGAGCGCGAAAAGGCTGTGATTGAAGCCTGTCCCACCCTGGATTTTCTTGAACCCGTGGCCGGAGAATGGCTGGTGGGGGAACCTGAAGATGCCCTTGAGCTGTTGTTTGAACTCAAAGAGTGCCGGGAAAATCTGGTACTGGCATGGCCCCAGGGTGAAAAAATGAAGGTGCGTGCCCAGATCTCCTTTGATGAAATGACCTTGAATATTAAAAAGGATCGTGACTGGTTCAAGGCCACGGGCACCGTTGTCATTGATGATGAACTGAGTCTTGATTTGATAAAATTAATGGCCCTGATTGAAAGTTCATCCGGGCGTTTTGTCACCCTGGATGATGGCACCTTTCTGGCCATCACCCACTCTCTAAAGGAACGACTGGAGGAATTACGGGCCTATTCCACCGTCCATGGAAAAGGGCTTCGATTCACCCCTTTGGCGGCTCCGGCCATTGAGGAACTCACCGGCCAGGTGGGATCATTGACGAGTGATAAACTCTGGAAAGCCCATTGCCGGAAATTAAAAGAGGGGGTGGATCCACAACTCCCGGGAACCCTCCAGGCCCAGCCCCGGGATTATCAGGTAACAGGCTTTAACTGGCTGGCCCAGCTGGCCCATTGGCAGGTGGGGGCATGCCTGGCCGATGACATGGGGCTGGGTAAAACCCTCCAGGCCCTGGCCGTTATTTTGCTCCATGCCGCAAAGGGGCCCACGTTGGTGGTGGCCCCCTTGTCCGTGGGGGCCAATTGGCAGGATGAATGCCATAACTTTGCTCCCACATTGAATCCCCTTGTTTTTGGCCCGGGGGATCGTAAGGCGTTTCTGGATGGCCTGAAGCCCTTTGATCTGGTTATCTCAAGCTATGGACTCCTCCAGGTGGAGGGGGAAAAACTGGCGGATGTGGACTGGCAGGTGGTGGTGCTGGACGAGGCCCAGGCCATAAAAAACATGAAGAGCAAACGCTCCAAGGCCGCCATGAAACTATCTGCCCGGTTTCGTATGATCACAACGGGCACCCCAGTGGAAAATCATCTGGATGAGCTGTGGACCCTTTTTAACTTTCTTAACCCCGGTCTTTTGGGCAAGTTTAAACGGTTTAAGGAAATCTTTGCCATTCCCATTGAGCGAGATCAGGATAAGGATGCCTCCCGGCGATTGAGAAAGCTCATTCGTCCCTTTATTCTGCGCCGTTTAAAGAGTGATGTGCTCACAGAACTTCCCGGGAAAACAGAGATTACCCTTCAGGTGGAGATGAGCCAGGAAGAGGCGTTGCTGTATGAAGCTCAGAGAATAAAGGCCCTGGAAAATATTGACAAGGCAAATCAGACCCCGGGCCAGAAACATTTTCAAATTTTGGCAGAATTGATGAAATTACGTCAATTGTGCTGTAACCCCTCCCTTGTTTTACCCGAGGCTGGTATTGAGAGTTCAAAGCTGAAGGTGTTTGGGGATGTGGTTACGGAACTCCTGGCAAATAACCATAAAGCCCTGGTATTCAGCCAATTTGTGGGACATCTTGCCATTTTACGAAAGTTCTTGGATGACAAAAAAATATCCTATCAATATCTGGATGGATCCACACCGGCCAAGGAACGGCAGGTACGTATAAATGCCTTTCAAAACGGAGAGGGAGATCTTTTTCTCATCAGCCTCAAAGCCGGGGGATTTGGGCTGAACCTCACGGCAGCGGACTATGTGATTCACATGGATCCCTGGTGGAATCCTGCTGTGGAGGATCAGGCTTCGGACAGGGCCCACCGCATGGGCCAGACCCGGCCAGTGACAGTGTACCGTCTGGTGGTGAAGGGCTCCATCGAGGAGCAGATTGTGAAGCTTCACAAGGAAAAACGAGATCTTGCCGAAGGCTTGCTTGCTGGCAGTGAGATGGCGGGTAAAATGTCGGCCTCAGCACTTTTGGGGCTTTTAAAGGAAAGTTAATTGCTCTATTCTTTATAATCAATCAAAGTAATGACAAGGAGAAAATATGAACATCAAAATTAATTATTGTACTGCGTGAAATTATGAATCCAAGGCTGCCGGTCTGGCAGCCGTTATTAAAGAGTCCTTTGATATCACCCCGGAACTTGTACCGGGATCTGGTGGGGTGTATGAGATCACCGTGGATGGAAATCACCTCTTCTCAAGACGTGAGGCCAAACGGTTACCAGATAATGATGAAATCATTGCATTAATTGGGAATCTATCAAAAAGTTAAAAAATTTGGCATCCTTCAAAAGCATTTTCCATTTTTTTAGATCATTTCCCATTTGTAGGTGTTAAAAACATGAACGCCTGTCAATGTGAATATGAACACTTGGTTGACAATCATAAATTAAAACAAAACAGATCAAAATACTTTCTGAGTTCTTTTATTTTTTATTTTTCCAGGCGCTTAGGGCTTTATAAATATTTTTATTTTTTTGAATAAACACATTGGCCTCTATTTTGCATTGCCCTGTATCCCTGTTCTCTGGTTACGTTATATTGTTATAATTTTAAGACCTTTTTATATGAAAGTCCTGTCAAACATGACGGATTTTCATGCTTCGTTGTGGGCAGACTCAAGTCAGAATACGGTCTGCCCGTGGCAGTTATATGGTCTGTCTTTAAAGCTGATTTACAAAACCAGATTTTATTAAAAATAATATAACCGTGTAAATGTGGATATTCCCAGAAAAGGAAAAATAAAAAATGAGAAGCGATGTAGTTATTATTGGTGGTTCGGCAGCTGGACTCATGGCAGCCGTAACCTTGAAAAAAAGAGCCGTTGAAAAAACCATTACACTCATCAGAAATGTTGTGAACACACCGATTCCCTGCGGGATTCCCTATATCTATGGAATCATGGGCCATGTTGACAAAAATCTGATCCCGGATCAGGGCTTTATTGATCAGGGCATTGACATTGTACAAAAAAATGTTGCGGATATTGATCGTGCTAAAAAAGAAGTTGTTTTTGCGGATGGTGAGCGACTCTCCTATGGCAAGCTGCTTATCAGCACCGGTTCCAAGCCCTTTGTTCCACCGCTTCCCGGTATTGATAAGGGCAATGTTTTCACCGTGCGTAAAGACCCTGATTATTTAAAACAGGTTTATACGGCATTGGAACCGGCTCGGAATGTGGTTGTTATCGGTGGTGGATTCATCGGGGTTGAAATGGCGGAACAGATCGCTTTGATGGGGAAAAAAGCCGGACTGGATAAAACCGTCACCATTGTTGAAATGATGCCCCATTGCCTGATGCTGGCCTGTGAAGAGGACTTTTGTGTTGAAATAGAGGAAGAGCTTAAAAAACTTAACGTCACCCTTAAGACCAATTGTCAAGCTGGGGAAATAGTCGGGGGCGAGACGGTTGAAGGAGTGAAGCTGGCTGATGGTGAAGTGATACCGGCAGATGCTGTTATCATTGGTATTGGTGCCCAGCCCAATATTGATCTGGCTTTAAAATGCGGCCTTGATGCTGACCCCCGGAATGGTGTCAAAGTTGATAAATATATGCAGACAAAGGATCCGGATATTTTGGCAGCGGGTGACTGTGCCAGTAAATTTTCCTGTATTACAGGAAAACCAAGCGGCATTCGTCTGGCTTCCGTGGCCTGTAGCGAAGGCATGATTGCTGCTACAAATCTGTGCCGTGAAAAAAGTCGTGAAACCATGGGTGCCTTGGGTGCCTTTAGCACCATGGTCGGGGGACGCTCGGTGGCTGCTGCCGGACTGACAACTAAAGCTGCCACCGACGAGGGGATTGATTTTGTTGAAGGTGAAGTCACGGCTCCCAACCGCCATCCGGGTCACCTGCCCGGTTCGGTGCCCAACATGAAAATTAAACTTCTCTTTCGCCGGGACAACGGCCAGGTTATCGGAGGCCACGTCAGTGGAGGTGAAGCTGCTTCTGATATGGTCAACATCATTGCCGCAGGAATCCAGGCCCATCTCACTGCGGAACAACTGGCGGTGATGCAGTATGCCACGCATCCGCTTTTAACGGCATCCCCCTTTAACTACCATGTCATGCTGGCTGCTGAAAACGCCGCTGTGAAACTTAGCTGATCAAACCAGAGCCGTATTTTAAAATGCGGCTCTCCCTTTCTTTATGCACATTCCTGCCTTGCATAATCCCCATAGATGAGCCTGTTGATTAAGTCGTTTTTGCAAAATGAGCATACAACATCTTGATATTGGATTATTTGATATCCAGCATGTTGTATCTATGATCCAGAGATTTGTACTAAATCAACAGGGTCATAGATCCCTCCCACCCCTGACCGATCTTTCATTCTCCTGCCAACCAATATCTCCCGGAAATACTTTACTTATGGATGCATTTATATTGTTTCCATATGGCCAGCCATTGACATGGGTAAGTAATTGATATAATAACCTACATGGCTGTAAGACCAGCCACAACGAAAAATGAAAGTTCTTTAATTATAGCATGTTGCTGAGACTTTCTTATAAAAAAATGAGGAGAATCATCTGCTGTAGTACCGGTAGCACAGACACTTTGTCGAGGACGTAAATAGCAAAGCCATCATTAGAAATCTAAGGAGAGAAACAATGCTGCAAAAAATGATCTGGATATGTTTATGTTTATGTCTATTTTCTTTGGGATGCAGTGAAGTGCCTAAACCGACCTCACATAACTTTACCACCCAAAAGAAAATTCAGGCTACTTCGCATTGGAATGTAATCGCTGAGGATATCGGGGCAGATATTTTCAATGTAATTAAACAAAAAAACACCTCTAACCCTTCGATCGCTTTTTTCCCGAATAACAATTCTCCTTTCTGTAGAGCTTTTCGGTCATTTTTGGGCACATATTTTGTGAATTCAGGAATAGATATAAAAGAAATTGATAATGCAGACTATCAACTTGACTGGTCTGTTCAGGTGGTAAAACATGAGGGCGAAAGGGTCTCTTCTGACGGATTTCCAGCCAAGAATACAGTGTTTGCCATGTTGGGATATGGGGTGTATAAAATCGTGGATAGTGCTTCCGTTGGTGCGGGTATTATTGGAGGGGTTGCCGCATTAGATTTAATCCATGAATTTTATAAAACAGAAGAAATAACCTTACCCAAAAATGAACTTTTGATAAATGTTTCATTGGTAAGTTCAAATAATTATCAGTATCGCTCATCCAATATTTACTATTTAAATGATTTGGATACAAACCATTATTACGACACAAGAGATCCAATTGGTGTGGGAAATAAATTTAATCAAAAAACTTTCAGTGTATCTGATTGAATAAAACGAATGGAGAAAAATAGATGAAATTGTTGTTTGTTTTTTTAAACCTCTTGTTTTTGCTGCCATTATTTTCTTGCCAATATGCAACACCCTCTTCTGAGAATCTGCCAGTGGAAGAGAAAATTAATATTAAAACAGAAACCACTCAAGCCGTTGATGATCTATTGAAAAATTGTATGAATAGCCTTAGTCCGACACGGCCAATTATTGTGGCCAGTCTGGTATCTATAGATGATGTCCAGAAATCTTCCACATTTGGAAGGATGTCTGCCGAAATAATTGCCAACAGATTTTCCCAGCATGGATACAAGGTTAAGGAAATGAAAATGAATCAAAATCAGATTTATATAAAAACAAGGGAAGGCGAATTCGTTCTTTCCAGAAATATGCAGGATATTGCAAGCAAGCATAATGTGCAGGCTGTTGTTGTTGGTACTTATGCAGTAAACAAAGCTGGATACCAAAATATTTTTGTCTGTTTAAAGATAGTTGACCCGGTTACCAATATTATTGAATGTTCAACATGTTATATTTCAGAATCTCATCCACAAAATTGGCAATAAGGGGCTTTCTAATCCCTGATTTGCCCATTTCAAATTTGGAAAAATAAATTTGGCATCCTTCATTTGGCCCTAAAAGTATTTTACAGTCTTTTGGAAAAAAATACCTGCAAATGGGAAATGATCTAAAAAAGTGTAAGTACTTTTGAAGGATGCCATAAATTTTTAAATTTTGCACAAATCTCTGTAATTATAAGTGTTTTGTTTTTAGTTGTGGTGGATGGGTACTTATGTTATATGAACATAAAGGCAGCCATTGTGCAGGGTATCCGTTGGAAACATTGCTTAGATGGCTATAATTACAATAACAAAATGGAGGCGGTAATTTTCCCCCTGACCTAAAGATTCGGAGGGGCTTGCCGATTTTTGATGAAAATGAAAAAAAGATTATTTTTGACGGCTTTGATGATGGTGGCCATGGTCACTGTGGGTATTGGGTCTGCCGTTGCCGCAGACAAGGTGTTTATCAATGGAATTGATGCCAATTATCCTCCTTTTTCTTACATTGATGAAACGGGTAAGCCCGATGGCATGGATGTGAAGGCTGTGGAGTGGATTGCCAAGGCCATGGGCTTTAAAGTCAAACATCAGCCCACGGACTGGGCTGCCATTATTCCCAGCTTGAAGGCAAACAAGATTGATCTTATTGCCTCTGGCATGAGCGTAACTCCAGAACGGCTCCAAGAGGTTAACTTCACCCAGTCTTACCACAAAACAGTGATGATGTTGGTGGTGAAGAAAAATTCAGATCTGACGGTGGAGGCATGTAAAGAGGGTGAAATGCAGTGGGGTATACAGCGTGGCACTTCCGAGGCCAAATGGGTTGAGGAAAATTTGATCAAAAAAGGGAAGAAATTTACCCTGCATCACTATGATTCTGCCCCCCTTGCCATGGAAGATCTTGTCAATGGACGTATCCAATGTACGGTTGCCTCTGAAATTTCCGCCCAGGAAGCCATGGATAAAGGGCTGCCCATCAAGACCATTGGTCGCTATGGACAGCCGGATGATGAAACTGCTTATGCTGTTCGTAAGGAAGATGCCGATCTGCTTAAAATGCTCAACGACGGTTTGACAAAACTCATGGCAGATCCTTACTGGAAAGAATTGAACGAAAAATATAAAGTTCATTAAGGAATGCGTTTTCGCTTTAGTGTACCCGCCTCCGAAATGGAAAAAATATTTAGGACTTTTCCGGCCACCGTGATTCCAAGGTAGGTTGTTTTGGGGGGGCAGGCATGGGACATGAAAATCCAGCTATGACCGCCATACCATGGCGGCTTTTTTAAAAAATGCTCGGCCCGAGCTTGGTTGCTCGGGCTGTTCTTGTTTTTTTTTATATGAAAGTCTCAGCAACGTGCTAAAATTAAAGGACTTTCATTTTTCGTTGTGGCTGGTTTTACAGCCATGTATGTTTATTAGAAAATAGAACTTCCGGGCAACCTCAGCAGAGCCCCCCCCCGATGGGTAATAGGAACCGGCCAATTGGGCCGTCTAACGGTTCCGGCCGGGCCCATTGCCCGTCGGGGGGGGCGGCATGATATCATTTGGCTCCGCGTCTACGACCCAATATTCGTTGTGTCCAGCAGGACATGCCCGTTTTATATGAAAAATCCATGAATCCGGAAAATATCCTATGATAAAAAGTCTACTTGTGATTCAACAGGGCCTGCCCTATATGCTACAGGGGGCGGTGGTGAACGTCATCGTGGTTCTTTCGGCCATGCTGTTTGGTTTTATGTTAGGTCTTCCCCTGGCAGTGGGGCAGGTGTACGGTAACCGGGTCATTCGCAGGATCATTGGCATCTATGTCTGGTTCTTCCGGGGGATTCCGTTGCTGGTATTTCTATTTTTATTTTATTTTGGACTGTTTACATGGCTTAATATCAATGTTTCTGCCTTTATGGTGGCCACCATGGTTTTGGGCTTGATCAGTTCTGCTTACCAGTCCCAGATTTTGCGGGGGGCTATCTCCTCGCTGTCCCAGGGGCAGATGAAGGCGGCCCGGGCGCTGGGGATGAGTGACACCAAAGCCATTATTTTTATTATTTTGCCCCAGGCCTTTCGTCTGTCCATTCCTGGATGGACCAATGAATATGCGATTTTACTCAAGGATTCTGCTGTAACCTATGCCCTGGGAGTCACAGAACTTATGTCCCGGGCCCACCACATTGCATCCCGAACCTATGAGCATCTGGCCATCTATCTGGCGGCGGGCTTTATTTTTTTGATATTTACCTATATCGGTACCAAACTTTTGAATGTGCTGCACAAAAAAGTGACCATTCCAGGATATTCCAGATAACTGCCACGGGTATACCGTATTCTTGCCTCGCCCTGCCTTTGGCAGTTTTATATGAAAATGAAGTGTCCAAACACCCTCAGCAGAGCCCCCTCCGATGGGTAATAGGAACCGGCCAATTGGGCTGTCTAACAGTCCCGGGCCGGGCCCATTGCCCGTCGGAGGGGGCGGCATGATATCATTTGGCTCCGCGTCTACGACCCAATATTCGTTGTGTCCGGCAGGACATGCCCGTTATTGAGAACTTACGATGATATGAAGAATGTGAGAATAGTTTGCAACTATTAATTCGTGAAATCAACGATCTGAGAGCCTGTTCACCTTCTAAAGGAAACGTATGAAAACAGAGAGTCATCCCATTCTGGAGATTGATCATATCACCAAAAGCTTTGGGAAAAATACCATATTAAGTGATGTTTCCCTTTCCATTCAAAAGGGCGAGATCAAGGTAATCATCGGGCCATCCGGTGGCGGTAAGAGCACTTTTCTTCAGACCATCAATTTTTTGGTCATGCCTGATAAGGGGACTATTTCCCTGGCAGGACACACCGTCAACCCCTCCAATAAACGGGGGCTATGTACCCATCGACGTCAGGTGGGGATGATCTTCCAGGAGTTTAATTTGTTTGACCATCTCACCGCCCTTGCCAATGTGGAGATCGGCATGGTTAAGGTGCTGGGCATGAAAAAGACAGCCGCAACGGATCGGGCCATGGCGGAGCTGGAGCGTGTGGGGCTCAAGGATCAGGCCAATCAATACCCCGCCCAGCTTTCCGGGGGGCAGAAACAGCGGGTCTCCATTGCCCGGGCCCTGGCCATGGATCCCATGGTGATGCTGCTGGATGAGCCTACGTCGGCCCTGGATCCGGAACTCATCGGTGAAGTGCAATCCGTTATTCGAGATCTGGGTAAGGGGGGGATGACCATGATCATGGCCACCCATCAGATCGGGTTTGCCAGATCGCTGGCCGACGAAATTATCTTCATGGAAAAGGGGCGAATTGTTGAGCAGGGAACTCCCAAGGTGTTGCTGGCAGATGGGGCCGCCACCCGAACCCGGGATTTTTGCTCCAGAATTGCCGAAATTGGCGGTGAATGATCATGGATGAATTTTTGTATATTCAAAACGAGGTCATGCCAGCACTGATGCAGGGAAGCTGGATCAGTATCCTCCTGATCATTCCTTCGGCCCTCTTCGGGGTGTGTATGGGGGTACTTTCCGCCACGCTTCGAATCTATGGCCATCCCGTTGTGAAATTTTTGGGGGATGCCTATGTTCTTTTATTCCGGGGATTCCCGTTGTTGATTCAGTTGTATATCTGGTATTTTGGTTTGCCCCGCATGGGGATTTATCTGAGCCCCTATTGGGCATCGGTGGTGGCCTTTGCCCTTTGCAGCGGAGCCTATCAGTCGGAATACATCCGGGGGGCACTGCTCTCCATCAAGCAGGGGCAGATCGCGGCGGCCCGTTCCATTGGGTTTACCCAGTTTCAGACCGTGGTGTACGTGGTGCTTCCCCAGGCATTGCGCCGGGCCTTGCCCGGGTGCGGCAATGAAATTATTTATCTTATTAAATACTCATCTCTGGCTTACATGGTTACCTGCATTGAACTCACAGGTCAGGGGAAAATCCTGGCATCAGCCTCTTTTAAATATGTGGAGGTTTTTTCGATTGTTGGGGTGGTGTATCTGTTGCTGGTGTCCCTTGCCACCTGGTTGCTGAACACTTTGGAAAAACGGTTCACCATTCCAGGCTTTGAACAGCACCGGGCATGATGCCTGGAATCGTCGATTAAAAAGGAATATCTCCATGAAATACATAGGTGCCCATGTCAGTGCCGCCGGTGGTGTGCACAATGCTCCGGTCAACGCCCATAAGATTAAAGCCACTGCCTTTGCGTTTTTTACTAAAAACCAGAGACAGTGGAAATCAAAGCCCCTCTCCCCGGAGGTTATAGAGTCATTTCAGGATAACTGTAGACAATATGGCTATGCCCCAGGCCAGGTGCTTGCCCATGACAGTTACCTTATTAATCTGGGCCATCCTGAAAAGGCAGCCCTTGAGAAATCCAGAGATGCCTTTCTGGATGAAATCCAACGATGCGCTCAGTTGGGGCTTAATACCCTGAATTTTCATCCCGGAAGTCATCTGGAATCAAAAGCCCGCACATCAGAACCCCATATACAAAAATGTCTGGAAACCATTGCGATCTCTTTGAATCAAATTTTAGACGTCACCCAGGGTGTCACTGTGGTGATTGAGAATACCGCTGGTCAGGGCACCAATGTGGGATATTCCTTTGAACAGATTGCAGAAATCATCAACCGGGTGGAGGATAAAGGGCGTGTGGGGGTATGCGTTGATACCTGCCATGCCTTTTCCGCAGGATATGACCTGAAGTCCGTGGAAGGATTTAAAGCAACCTGGCAGCTATTTGAGGATGTCATCGGGTTCAAATATCTTAAAGGGATGCATTTGAATGATTCGAAAAAGTTGCTTGCTTCCAGGGTGGATCGCCATGAAAGCCTGGGGCAGGGCACCTTGGGTATTGAGGTGTTCCAACGTATCATGGCGGATCATCGTTTTGACAACATCCCCCTTATCCTTGAGACCCCCAACAGCGACCAGTGGGCCAGGGAAGTTGCTTTTTTGACGAGCCTGGCAGCGGCTTCAGTTGAAATCATTGAATCTAAGTCTTAACGGATAAGTTTACAAATCTTGACCTTGATATTTATCATAATAATTAGGTGGTTATTAGATAACAAATCAAAAACTGAGCATGACCTTTAATACCCTGAAAATCACAAAAGCCTTTTAAAATGGGGGGTGGCCTTCCGTACGTAAATATTCGGCTTGGTACTGTAAATGTTTGGCCAGTGCCCCATATTCGCTTAGTTGGGACTGCGTAGCATACTATTGCTATGTGAGCAGGCCCAAATGAGTGAAGATGGGGTGCTGGCCGAATATTTACTTCCGTACTTATGTTCTTTTTTAAATATCAATAGGTTACAACTGACGAATTATGACCAATTCCTTATTTTTTTGTGGCCAGAAATACCGTATGGCGATAACCGCCCTTACCGGGACGTTCACATGTTACGGAAAAACCGCCTTGGGACAGGCGTCGGACAAAACCGTCATCCTGGCCTTCCCCCCAGACAGCAAATGTACCTCCTGCATTGAGAGCAGCAAAGGTACGTTGGATGGCTCGGTTGCCGTAGATGTGATCATTTTCTTTGTCGGTGTGGGCGTGGGGGCCTCGGTAGAGGTCAAGGATGATGGCGTCAAATCGGTTTTTTTTTCTGTCGTTCGCGGTGTCTTGAATCAGGTGGGCCACATCGCCCAGTACCATGGTAACCCGGGGGTCACACACGGCACCATGGGTGAGTTCTAAAAGAAATTTTTGGCACCATGCAACGATCCTGGGGTTGAGTTCTGCCACCACCACTTCCGCTGTTTGGGGGAGAACCGCCAGCGTCGCTTCCAGGGTAAAGCCCATACCAAGCCCCCCCACCAGCACCCGGGGGGCTTGGTGTTCCCGGATGTTCCGACACCCCATCCGGCCCAGCGCAATCTCCGAGCGTTGGGCCATGCTGTTCATCAGCACCTGGGAACCTAATGTGATGATGAAATCACGCGCACCCCGTTGGCGTAATTCTAATATTTCAGTGTCAGTTTCAAAGCGATCCAATGTTTTCCAGGGTAATGCCATTGCTTCTGATCCTTTGTTAAATTTTGCCTTTTATAAGAAAGTTTCGGCATCCTTCAAAAGTGCTTTACACTTTTTGGGGACACTCCCCATTTTTTGTAGGGAGGGGGTCCCAAAAGACTGTAAATTATTTTTTGGATCATATGAAGGATGCCAAAGTCTCACCAACACGCTGGAATTAAAAGGCTTTCATCTTTCGTTGTGGCAGTGGTGACGGCCATGTATGTTATGCCAAAGGCCGTTCTGAAAAGCGCAATAGCGCGTAGGTTTGACCCCATCGGTTCATGGCAGTATCATACCATAATTTTACCCTTTTGGGTGCATTCCCATTTTTAACCAGCAATTCTAATTATGACACTTGATGGCTTCCCAAACTGTAAATTTATGGTTTCGCTTAACGTAAATTCAGCACGTTACGCACCATTGGTGCCGTTTGGAAATCCATAATTAGAATTGCTGGTTTTTAATAGGCCCTGGGAATTTAAATTGTTGAGATGGTGATTTTTTTTGTATTCTTTTCCTTCAGTGTGTGTTATCTTACTCTTTTGTTCAACCTTAGTTAGCACCTTCCAGTCAGTGCCTGCAGTGTCGCGGTTATATCAACCCCAATTCATGCAATAATATTTATTTCGCCTGGACTGGCCCACAATGGTGGGTGGGCGGATTCAGGATTATACTATATATGTCATTTGAAAAATTTGGCCTTAGGGCCGAACTGTTACGTGCCGTTGCCGCCGAAGGCTACAAAGTTCCCACTCCCATCCAGGATCGGGCAATTCCCGCCGTTCTCGAAAGAAAGGATGTGCTTGCAGGCGCCCAGACCGGTACCGGTAAAACCGCAGCTTTTGCGCTTCCCATCCTTCAATTGCTGGATCGCACCAAGGGAAGAGGCTGCTCTCCACGATGTCTGGTACTGGCCCCCACCCGGGAGCTGGCAGCCCAGGTTCATGCCAGTATTGATAGCATGGGCCGGGGCATGTCTTTGAAGACTGCCGTGGTGTTTGGCGGAGTGGGGATTACCCCCCAGATTGATCGCCTGAGAAGAGGTGTGGATATCATGGTGGCCACACCGGGACGTCTCCTGGACCATGCTGGACGAAGAACTCTGGATCTTTCCCGTGTTGAAATCCTTGTGCTGGACGAAGCCGACCGCATGCTGGACATGGGGTTTATCCATGACATCCGAAAGGTGTTGAAAATGTTGCCGGTGCGTCGTCAGAATATGCTTTTTTCTGCCACCTATTCCGCAGACATCAAACGCCTTGCAGATACCCTACTCAATTCTCCGGAAATTATTGAAGTCTCAGCTTCCAACAAGGCCGCTGATGGTGTTTCCCAAGCGGTTTATCCCGTTGCCAGAACCCAGAAACGACAATTGCTTTCCACGTTGATCAGAACCGGAGATTGGAACAAGGTTCTGGTGTTCACCCGTACCAAACATGGTGCCAATCGGTTGACCAAGCAGTTGATTCAGGATGGCATAGGGGCTGCGGCCATCCATGGCAACAAGAGTCAGACAGCCCGAACCCGGGCCCTGGCGGATTTTAAAAGCGAAAAAATAAGAACCCTTGTGGCAACAGATATTGCGGCCCGGGGACTTGATATTGATATGCTGCCCCATGTGGTCAATTTTGATCTGCCCAATGTGCCCGAAGATTATGTCCATCGTATTGGACGCACGGGTCGGGCCGGTGCTACGGGTGTGGCTCATTCCCTGGTGTGCCGGGATGAGCAAAAATTGCTTAAAGATATTCAGCGCTTGCTCAAGCACGATATTCCTGTGAAGACCATGGTCGGATTTGAGCTGGAACGGCCCGGGGCAACGCCTCCGCCATCTGTTCGGCCCCCGATGACCCCCCGGAAAAAGAATTTTCGGAGTCGGCCAACTTCCCAACGGGCCCGGCATTAATTCCTGAGCGTTGGGCTCAGTTTCATATAACATACATGGCAGTCACCACTGCCACAACGAAAAATGAAAGTCTTTTAATTCCAGCACGTTGCTGAGACTTTCTTATAAAACGGGCATGTCCTGCTGGACACAACGAATATTGGGTCGTAGACGCGGAGCCAAATGATATCATGCCGCCCCCCCCCCCGACGGGTAATGGGCCCGGCCGGAACCGTAGACGGCACAATTGGCCGGTTCCTATTACCCATCGGGGGGAGGTTCTGCTGAGGCTACTTGGACACTTCATTTTCATATAAACTGCCACGGGCAGACCGTATTCTGGCCTCGGCCTGCCCACGACGAAGCATGAAAGAATGTTAGGCGTGCCTACTCTTTCATGTAAAAAAAACAAAAGCCATATCGGACAATGCCTCCCCCTGCTTTGCAGGGAGGGGTTTTAGACGATGTGGCTTTTTTTGTATGTATCAGTCACCACAACCGCAGTCACATCCACATCCTTTGTCTGTGTCACATCCGCTGTCGCACCCTTCGCCACACTGATGAACCTCTGCCTCCAGACCCATTTCTTCAATTTCGATATCAAACACCAGGGTTTTGCCTGCCAGAAAGTGGTTGACATCCATTTTGATGGCCTCTTCTCCAACTTCTGCCACAGTGGCCATTGCGGGATTTCCATTGGGATCGGTGAGTTCCAATTGCATGCCCACGGCAAGCTCCATCTCTTCGGGAACAGCGCTGGCAGGAATTTCAACGATTCTGTTTTCGTCCCTTGGGCCATATCCTTCTTCTGGGGGAATGGTGACGGTTTTTTTATCGCCAATGGTCATGCCCATGACAGCCTGATCAAATCCCTTGATCAACTGCCCTGTTCCCACTGTAAATTTTAAGCCTTCTTTTCCTTGGGATGTGTCAAACGTTTCGCCGTCTTCAAATTTACCTGTATAGCCTACCCTGATCGTATCTCCAGACTTGATTATGTCAGTCATTTGTTCTTCTCCTGGACTTAAATGTGTCGGGCAAATTGCCCTTAAAAAAAGGGCTTGATACCATTCCGTGCCACGTTGGAAGTGGCAATAAATGATCTCAAGCCTTAAAAATAAAGATTTCACCATAACAGATAAACAGCCTGACATAAAGTTTTTTTTGGGATATACGTTAATCTCTGCCATTCCCAATACCTTCGCTTATTTTTGTATGACTGCCACGGGCAGGCCGCATTCTGACCTCGGCCTACCCACAACGAATATTGGGTCGTAGACGCGGAGCCAAATACCATTATGCCGCCCCCCCCCCGACGGGCAATGGGCCCGACCCGGAACCGTAGACGGCCCAATTGGTCGGTGCCTATTACCCATCGGGGGGGGCTCTGCTGAGGCTACTTGGACACTTCATTTTCATATAACTGCCACGGGCAGACCGAGTGCGAATTTTGCGAAAAAATCACAAACGTTGTTTTTACAGACGTCTTTTCAAATGAGAGATGCTTGATTGTGCTGGAAGGTACACCCAATTTTTAGAATCTCTTGTTGACATGTGCTGTTTGGAGGAGTATATTCCAAAAAAAGAATATGAGGAGCGTATGAAAATATTTATAGATGTATGCAAAGCATTGTCCGACCCTAACAGGGTAAAAATTATTAAAATGCTTCAGCACAAGGTAATGTGTGTCTGTGAAATTACCCGGGCACTGGGACTGGCCCAGCCCACGGTGTCAAAACATTTGAAGGTGCTGGAATCGGCTGGTCTGGTGAGCTCTTCCCGGGATGAAAAATGGATAAACTATGCTTTGGCTGATGGTAGCCAAAGCCCCTATGCCGCTACATTCCTGGGTAATTTACGCCATTGGATGGAGGACGAACCGGCAATAAGGGAAGTGATTGTATCCCTTCCTGGTATTCGACGGGAGGATATTTGTTAGAAGCGGATAGTCGTAGACTCAAATAGTCGTAGACTCAAATAGTCGTAGGCTCAAATAGTCGTAGACTCAAATAGCCTTATGGATATATGTAAACTATTTATAAAGCGGGTGGTAAGTTCTCAATGAGTCCGGGCATCCACTTGGAGAAAAAACATGACAGACAATATTTCAACCAATGAAACCCACATGCCCCCCTGGAGGGAGTCATGGCGCTCATTGTTTCTTTACCTTGCGGGTGCAGGTGCCAGTATTTTCCTCTGGTGGTTCATCTACGGCAAGCTGGCATCCGTGGCCGCATGGTTCACTTATGGCCTTTTGGGCATTACAAAGGGCTCCCATTTGGGGGCATCCGTGGAATTTTTTTTCTACGATACCCCAAAGGTGATGATGTTGCTCTTTCTGGTGGTGTTCGGCGTGGGCATCATCCGAAGTTTTTTTACCCCGGAAAAAACCCGTGCGCTTCTATCTGGCAAGAGTGAATTTTTCGGTAATATCCTGGCGGCCCTGCTGGGCATTGTCACCCCCTTTTGTTCCTGTTCTGCTGTACCCCTGTTCATTGGTTTTGTGACTGCCGGGGTGCCCCTGGGCGTGACCTTCTCCTTTTTGATTTCAGCCCCCATGGTCAATGAAATCGCCTTGGGATTGCTTTACGGACTTCTGGGGTGGAAGGTGGCGGCCATTTATATGGGTACTGGATTGTTTGTGGCCATTGGTGCTGGCTGGATCATCGGTCGCATGGGCCTTGAGAATCATATTGAAGACTGGGTCACCGCCGTTAAGGTTCAGGCAGGTGAGGTTGAAGAAGAAAAATTGACTTGGTCAGATCGCTTTTTGTATGGATGGGAAGCCGTAAAAGAGATCATCGGCCGGGTGTGGATCTATGTGATCATTGGTATTGGTGTGGGAGCAGGCATCCACGGATTTGTGCCCGAGGATCTCATGGCTTCCATCATGGGTAAGGATTCATGGTGGTCTGTGCCCTTGGCTGTGACCATTGGCGTGCCCATGTATTCCAATGCCGCCGGGATTATCCCTGTGGTGGAGGCGTTGCTGGGTAAAGGGGCTGCCCTTGGTACGGTGCTGGCATTCATGATGAGTGTTATTGCCCTGTCCCTGCCGGAGATGGTAATTTTAAGAAAGGTTCTCAAACCTCGGCTCATCGCTGTGTTTATTGGCGTGGTGGGCTTTGGAATATTGTTAGTGGGATATTTGTTTAACGTTATCATATAAATCACAGGGAGAGAAAAATGGAAATTAAAGTATTGGGTCCCGGTTGCGCCAAGTGCAAAAAAGCGGAAAAAATTGTTAAAGAGGTCTTGGCAGCAGAGGGCAGTGATGCCAGCGTTGAAAAAGTCACCGATATGATGGAAATTGCGGGCTTTGGCGTCATTGCAACCCCGTCGGTGGTGGTGGACGGAGAGGTGAAATGTGCAGGGAAGATTCCGTCAAAGGATGAGATTCGATCCTGGCTTTCTTGATTTTTGATGAACCAGTTCCTTTGGGTGTAAGGCCGGGGCAGTCTGGGAACGTTTCCAGCATTGAGTTGTTATCACGCCAAGTTTTAACACATTCCGGCATGCCACCCACAAAAAAATAGTTTTTTAATTCAGACAGAATCATCTGCTGGATATGCGAGGCAACCCCGGCCTGACTTTTCATGACATGGGCGGCCATGGGTTCTTTTCCCATGGCAATAAGATATTCGTGGAAGGTCATGGGATAAAGGTTCAGGTATTGCAGACGTCCAACAGGAATGGAAATTTCTCCAAAAGCAAATTCCAGCAGGAACCCTGCAGCAACCACATGGAACTCGGGCATTTGTTCGTAAAAATAGCGCAGAGCCATGATCGCCCGGGGGCATTCCTGGATTTCATCAAAAAAAACAAGGATTTTACCTGGAATTCATGATGAGGTTGACGGGTTTGCCTTTATAAATTAGTGCCAGCATTCGTTCCATGGATGGCTGGATATGCTCAAAAAAATGTTTGAATCCCGGACAAAGATAATTCAACCCCGGTTTTCCATCGGGCGTAACGGAAAAACGATGCTTTGGACATCCGCCGCGACAGGCAAAAAGGACGTTGCAACGCTGGCAATATTCTGGGAGGGTGCTTTCTTTTGCCGTGCCGAATGCAATTTGTTTCCGGGATTTCACGATTTCAAACAGTCCCCCCTCATGGATATTGCCGAGGCAAAAATCGGGATACATGAAATGATCGCAGGAAAAAATATCGCCATTATGTTCCATGATGAGGTTTTGTCCACATTGAGCTGAAAAATGGCACATGCCCGGCCTTGTCCCTGCCCAGGCCCCCAGGCACCACTCGAAATTCATCACAAAAATTTCACCGACATCTTGTCTGATCCATTCGTCATAGATGCGGATGAGGAATTCACCGAATTGATGCGGCTTGACGCTCCATTGAGTCACGGCAGTGGAGGTTTCCACTTGGGTGATGGTCGGAGGCACGGCCAGGGGAATTCCCAATTGCTGCGCTTTTGGATCAGCATCCCTTTCGACAACGGGAATAAACTGAATAAATCGGACATCTGCTTCCCTGAAAAAACGGTAAATTTCCAGCGGATATTTGCTACTTTCCCGGTTTACGGCAGCCAGAACATTGACCTCAACCCCGTGTTCCTGCATCATCTTTAGTGCATTGAATACCTTGTTAAATGTTGGATGTCCGTTCTTATCCTTTCGATAGGCATTATGAACCGCTTCGGGCCCATCCAGGCTCAGGCCCACCAGAAAATTGTTTTTTTTCAAAAACGCGCACCATTCATCGTCAATTAAAGTGCCATTGGTCTGCAACGAGTTGCTGATTTGCTTTCCGGCATTGTATTTTTTCTGCAAAATCAGTGCATGTTGAAAAAAATCAAGTCCGGCCAGGGTGGGTTCGCCGCCCTGCCATTCAAATGCAACCGTGTTCCCCGGCTGGGATTTTATATATTCCCGAATGTAGGCTTCAAGAATTTCATCCGACATTCGAAGGGTTTGATCTTCAGAGAAAAATATTTTTTTCTCGCGATAAAAACAATAATCGCAGGCAAGGTTACAAGCAGGTCCGGCGGGCTTGGCCATCAGGTGAAAGCCTGCCGGAACCGGATGATCAAGCCCGGCTGATTGGTTATGTATGTTTTTAATATGATCCATATCTATAAAATCAGGGCATTTTTACCAGACGGAGTCCGATGTCAAAGAGCCTGGTCTCAGGTTTAATCATAAGGCGATTTGCCACCCGGGGAGCAACTTCCGGATCCACCCAGGAACCGCCACGAACAATACGATGAGAACCGGTTTCCGGCCCCTGGGGATTGTTTTCGGGGCTTTGGCTATAATAGGTTTCAGAATACCAATCCTGACACCATTCCCAGATGTTACCGGACATATCAAATAGCCCCAGTTCATTAGGGCTCTTTTCTCCCACATGGTGGGTTCGGACATAGCTGTTATTGAAAAACCAGGCCACGCTGTCCAGTTCATTTGATCCGCTGTATGTATATCCCTGGCTGTTGATTCCGCCTCGGGCGGCAAACTCCCATTCTGCTTCCAAAGGCAAACGAAATTCCCCGTAGCCCTGATCATTCATTTTTTGGATAAACGCTTGGCAATCATTCCAGCTCACCTTTTCCACCGGATGCCAGTCCCCTGTAAAATTAGAAGGATTGTCGTCCATAACAGACTGCCATTCGTCCTGGGTGACTTCGTATTTGCCGAGCCAGAACCCGTCCACACAAATCTCATGGACCGGCCGTTCGTCTGCATCGGCTTCAGGGTCATCACTTCCCATTTGAAAACAACCTCCTTCCACCCAGACAAAAACCATTCCGGTCAAAGGATCTGTCCATGTATTATCGTCAGGGTTAATGTCATTGTCGGTGGATTTACCGATAAATACGGCTTCCTGCCCGGCAAGTGCTGTTTTCAGTTCGGTGTTTTGTAATTGCAGTTCAGTCAGGGTCATGCCGGGTACAGTCACGTCGTCCCGAATTTCACCGGTGCGGTAATTCACCAGATTGGTCTGTTCGATGGGATCCGCTGTCAGACAATAAAGTTCCCATTCATCCGTCTCAAATCCCGTGGGATCCACATAGCGGACAATTTTCCAGTCGCCGGTACACAGGGCACGGACATTGTTGGGCTGCCGTACCGGTCCTTCCGTCAGGGGAAATCCTTCGCCAATCCTTTTACGGACATTGGCTTCAAACATCGCGTATTGAATGGGTTTCGGGTCATCTGGGTTATCTCCCCGCTCCGTAATCATATCGTTGGTCATGAAAAAAACGCCCTCCCGGAGCGCCCCGTCTGACCCGAGGATTTCACCAGATACTGTTCCTTTAATATGTGACGACAGATCCGCACCGGCAAAGGGCTTCACCACGGATGCACCATGGAGCGATTCCATTTGTGGCAGCACCTTTGCCTGATCATATCCGGCCAGGGCCAGCACCGTGGGGGCAAAGTCTATGGAACTTGTAGGCTGTTGGATTTCTCGCATAATGGATGCATTTTTATTAAGCAGGGGCGAAGACATCACCATGGGCACACGGATGGCCTCTTCATAGGCCTGATGCCATTTTTGTACCATACCACCGTGGGCACCGGTCATTTCACCATGGTCGGAGAGAAACACAATGATGGTGTTGTCCGTCAGACCATTATCATCAACAGCCTGGAGCATTCGGCGGATCTGTAGGTCTGCCAGATACTGACAGTAAAAATAGAACTGGTTGTAGCGAAGGGACCAGGCCTCGGCATCTTCTCCCTGGAGCTGAAACGGGAATGGGGCATCATAGTCCGGTTGCAATCCCGAATTCAGACAGGATTCCATGGCAAGTCCCCACTTGAGCGCGTACTCTTTCTGGCATTGCGGCTTATCATCCAGAGATTCTGAGTATGTTCTTGGCAGGGTGCTGTTCTCCTGGGGAAAACCGTCGGGATTTAGGTCAATCTCATTGGTTTCATTGACCCCACCCCAACGACTCGTATCTCCCTGACCGGGTATGGGCACCGCCGGGGGATAATCATTCCAGGAAACAACCCCATTGCCACCGAGTTCATCGGGAACCTGCCAGTTGACTGGGTACGCACCGCAGTCATGGGGATTTACCAGCGACCCCACGGCAAACCATGGCGTATTATCTGACCCCGATCCTTTTTCATCCAGAAAACCGACCACTTTGTCAGCAAACTCAACATCCCGAAAAACCCCGAGATTATCGGCGGTGCCACCGTGGGGTTCCGGGGCTGACTGTTCCCAGTCGGCAAAACCCCAGGGCTCCAGATACTCCGGGCTTTCAGGATCAGACACATGCCATTTGCCGAAATAATGGGTCTTATACCCCACGGCCCGGAACCAGTCTCCGATGGTGGGTGTTCCTTCGGGGTCCAGCCAGGGAATGTCTCCGGCGGTTTTGAATATCCCTTCGGTCTGGTCAACACCGGTGACGCTGGGATACTGGCCGGTCATGATGCTGGTTCGGCTTGGCACACAGGCGGCAGAGGCCGTGTAATGTTTTCTCATAACAACGGCATTTTGCCGGAGCCGCAACAGCCCGGGAAAAAATTGGGTATAAGGGTTGTCCTGGGAAAGTGTCCGAAATCCCAAAATCTCCTTTAGTCCCTCTGCCGATCCTTCGTCGGGCTCGTATCCTTCAGGCGGTGTCTGCATTTGATCCACCATGATCAATAATATGTTTGGTGGAGATTTTTTGCCGTCATCGTCATCATCAAAAGAGCATCCGGTGAGGGTACTGAGGCCTACCACGCCGGAAAGCATGGCGGTGGCGGAAATCTGGGAGGACCTTTGAATAAATTCCCTGCGTGTAATTTTCATAATATCATCCCCTTTTTTTGTCCCCGGTCTTATGGATTTTGTTAGTCATAAGTTCTCCGATCTGCCACCACATAATGTCTTCCTTGAAATTTTTAAACAGCACATGCAGTATGGAAAATGAGAATTTTTGACACATGAGTTATGGACTTAAGTTTTAGATTTAAGTGTGGTTCACGAAGTCAGGTAAAGGGTTCCAGCCCCCCCTGATTATTTGCTATTTGTTTTCCCAGGGGGCTCCCGTGATTTCATCCCTGTCCGGGTCAAGTTGCGCTATGGGATCTGCGTTTTCGCCGTCATTGTACTTTGGTAACTCATACTGGGTTCCAAGTGCGTTCAGGGGAACTTCGGGCCATGTAAAATCCGAAACCACCGCCCGCCGCTGGAGAATTTCTGACTTTGAAACGTTTAGAACCACAAAATCAAGGGCAATGGCCACATCACCCGAGGGGTACCATTTGCGTATATCCACAAGGGCCGGTTCAACCGTGTCATCCGAAACCGGGAAATGGGTGCCCACGGCAAGCCGAGGCGGCACATCCAGTTGACTCAGGATGTACCCAAAGGCCTTCTGGGGCGTGTGGGATGAATCCTGCACATTTTGCAGTTGTTTAACCGCCGATTCCCAGTAGGGGCTTGCGGGATCAAGCCCCACAAATTTTTCGGCCCACATCTCGGCAGATGTCGTAATCTCGTGGATCAGCACGTCCACCCCCTCTGTGGCTTGGCGGATAACATAATTATTGGGTTTGGTATCCCCCGTAAAAATCATGGAGAGTCCATTCCACTCCAGCTTATAACTGATGGACCCTTCCCTTGCATGCACTGCGGGGAAATGGGTTATTTTTACACCCGTGGCAGGATTTTCGTAGGCGATTCCACCCTCCAGTTGCCAATCCAATTCAATGGGTACCAGTGCATAGGCATCTGCCGCCTCATCATCCCCCACCGGTATGGGGGCTTGGGGAAGGCCCCAGGCGGATTGGTCTGGAATCGTGGGATTGAGTTTGGCAGTGGGCTGAAAGCTAAAGCTTTCTGTATGCCAACGAAGCGCTTTTCTTAAGTTTTCGCAAAAAGCCCTGGTGCCGTCCTCGTAGGGACCGCGATTTTCATTCCTGTAGGCATCATAATAGGTAAACCCGGAATCTGTAGGACCCCATACATACTGCGGGGCCGTGCGGTCATATGCGGGACCAAAACAGTAAATATGGGTCAGATCGCTCATGTGATCGGCATGCAGATGGGTGAGAAAAATTTTGTTCATCCGTGACAGGGGGATGCCCATGGCGTTGTAATTGCCCATCACGCCGGAGCCGCAGTCAAAAATAAACTGGTCTGCGGGTGTCCCGTCAGGACCACCACCCACCTCCACGAAAATACTGTTGCATGACTGGGCCAGGCGTGGTGCATACCACGACCCCATGAAAGAGATGCGCATCTCATCGGCGTTGAGGCTTTCTGTTCCCGGATAGTATTCCGGTAAGTCGTTAAAATAAGTGTACGTCTCTTCTGGTGACACCGTGTCGCTTTCTGAGGCAGACGAGCTGTTGAGGTTACATCCTGATGTCGTCATCCCGCAAAGGCCCAAACCGCCGATTGCCAAGCCTGACATTTTCAATGCATCTCGTCTTGTTAATCCTGAAGATTCCTGTTTCTCATTTTTCATGATAGCGCCTCCCTTTTATGCATGTCACTTGTTTCTTCCAGATAAACTAAAAACACACCTGGTTATTAATGAATTATCATCTGGAAGTTTATCAGGGTTGGAAGGCAATCACAATGTACGCAAAGTATAGTTACGGTATAGTCAATGCATTAAAAAAGTACAATTTTATGGCATCATTCATATCTTCTCAAAAGTAGTTGACACTTTTTTAAAGAAATTGCCGGAAAATAAGGGAATGCTGTGAAAAAGAGTCAATCCGTGAATGAAGGATGTCAATTTTAGGATATGTCTTTTTTGCAAAGAAGATCAAGCTGACGCTGTATCCTCTTTAAATTTCATGGTAGATTTTCATGATATCAATGAATGAATTTTTAACCCCTTGTTTTTATTGATACTGAAAATCTATTTTCTCATATCAAACAACGTTTACCAGGAAATTTAAACAGGATACCCGACGTTACTATTTCAGGCCAAGCATAACAGGTGAGGCATCCTTTGCGAGACGCAGCCCAAGGAGGTTAGGTCATGTTAAAATTTTTTCCGGTCAGACCCATACGTCGGGCATACGCAATCACCTGACGACGATTTTCCATATGGAGGCGTTTAATAATCTCCCCCATGTGATATTTAATGGTCTGTTCGGCCAGAAACAATTTTGCTCCCACCTCCTTATAGGTCAATCCTCCGGCTACCAGGGACAGGACATCAATCTGGCGGGGTGTTAGATACTCGTCATCCTCAGCGTGCTGACAGGGGGCACCCGCTTGAATTTTTCTCTGAAGGGCGAATTCAGAAAGCATGCGGCTGGCAAGAGCTGGAGACAGGGGTGCCTCACCGCGCATCAATCCCAGGAACAGATCAAAAAATTTTTCGGTTTTATCCGTCTTGAGCAGGTAACCGCAGGCACCGCTTTTGATGGCTTCAAACAGATCCTGATCATTTTCTGACATGGTGAGTATCACAATTTTAATATCCGGCTGTTCGGCCTTGATCAGGCGGGTGGCCATCAGACCGTCAAGACGCGGCATCTGGATATCCATCAGAATTACTTCAGGTTTCAGTATGCGGGCCTTCTTCAGGGCATCCATCCCATCGCAGGCGGTGCCGACGACTTCAAGACCGCGTAGTGTCAGCAGTTTTTCAATTCCGTCCAGAAACAGGGGATGGTCATCGACCAGCAATATTTTCATATTTCTTCCTTTCTCCAGGGGATCTCCACGATTACCCTGGTCCCTTTACCGGGTGCTGATATTATATCAAACCCTGCGCCGATCATTTCGGCCCTTCCCCGCATGGAGCGCAACCCGAAGCCTTGACCGTCAATGGGGACTCCTAAATCAAACCCCTGACCGTCGTCTTCAACCGCCACCCTGATCCCGGCTTCAATCGGCTCAAAAACAACCCGTGCTGAGGTGGCCCTTGAATGCCTTCTTATATTCATCAGTGCCTCTTGAATGATGGGGTGTAACTGGGCATCAATAGCGGAACCAAACGCCATGGTTTTCAAGTTGGGCGGTACTATCAATTCCGCTTTTATTGCGTAATTTTGGGTGAAGTGACGAATGTAGTTACGCACAGCCGCAACGATTCCCTGATCGGCCTCTTCCGGACGCTTCACCCCGACAAGGTATTCCCGGATGATCTCTTTAATCTCCTGGGTTACCTCAGCCAGGCTTTGAAGACAGCCCCCAAGCCCGGACGTGTCCCCCCGGTCAACGAATATTTTTGCTGATGTGATCTGGAGATCGGCTGCCGCAATCATCTGGCCGATGCCGTCATGGAGTTCGCGTGCGAGCAATTCTCGTTCCTTTAACATTGCCAGGGCGCGTTGTTCATCTATGACCCGCTCACGGGCCCGCATCTGCTCTGTAATATCGTGAAACCAGATGAGTCGTCCCAGGGTGTAACCACGCCTGTCAACCAGGGGGGACTGGCTGACATGATACCATATGTCGGTCTCCTCCCCGATGCACAGTTCGTGTTCTGCCTGATCGGGGTTCTGAAGAAGCCGCAATAAATCCGGATGATTTTTAAGGACCGAGTTCAGGGTATCTCCAGAAACCTTTGAGTCAATCATTCCCAAGATTCTGCGTACCTTGGCGTTGATGTCCACAACCCGATCCCGGATATCCAGAACCATCATCCCATTGGGCATGGTTTCTATGACGGTATCGCGTGCAATCGGTACCACATAGAACATATTATAATGGAAAACGGCAACAGCATAGGGAATCACCGCCAGAGTTGCCGCAATTGTCATGGGATCCATCGCTGCCGGCGGTTTCCACCCGGTTAGCGTGAGCGCGTAAGCTCCCCGTATGATAAAGGGAGCGACAATAAGACCGGCGGCTATCCAGCGGTGCCTGGGTGAATTCAAGAAAAGCCGGACAAGAACCATCAGTTGAAGCAGGCTCAACAGATAAGCAAAAACCACAAAACCCCAGGTTATGGGGGATCGATCGATATAAACCGTTCCATTAAAAATTATTTGGATCCAGACCAGATGGTGGGTGTCATTGGTTAATATGAGAAGGGCTATGATAATCGACGGTGCTGCCAGGGTTGTCAGTGTTGCAGGGGTTATCCATCGCTCAAGCCCGGCATAGTCAAGGCTGAAAATAAATCCGGTGGTGATGATGGGCAGCATCAGGCTGGCCCTGCATTTGAACCAGAATATCCTGATTTCATCTGTGGTACCGACCATCCAGAGGCCATTGGTCAGTATCCAGAGCATTATTAATATCGTCATGACTATAAATGGGACTGCACCTGGAACGGAACGATTCCGGAAGGTATACCGGCAAAGGAGTGCCAGCACCGATAGGGAAATCAGCACCAGAATCATGTGGGGGTCATATTTATAGGGCCATGGCATGAGAATATAGTCCCCCCCTTTTTTGTTTCAGTGAATGATGCCGTTTTTACCTACAGGGTGGAGCAGGGCTTGCTCCTTCCAAAAAAATGCCAATATAACACCCATGCTCTGATGGGCACAATGAAAAATGAAATTCATATTATGAACGACTGTAAGCCAATGTGTGATCACAGAGTGAAAATATATTGTAAAGGGGCAAAAATGTGAGCTTCTGACCAGGTAACTCTTTGTAAGCACCGCTGTAAAGAACCATTCCTCCGGGGCAGTTTGGAAATGTTTTCAGCATAAGATGAAGGCTTTTCAAACTGCCACCAGCACCGGATGTGACCTCAACAGGATAGATGCTGCCATTACGCACCACAAGAAAGTCCACTTCTGCATTGCTGCTTCTGGCCTCCCTGGACCAGTAATAGAGCGGTTCATCCTGAAAAGCCAGCAGTTCCTGGGCCACGAATTGCTCGGCCAGCTTTCCCCGGTAGGCAAGGAGATTTTCCTGTTTGAGTTCCATTTCCACAGGGACCTGACACAGTCTCTGGAGTAAACCGATGTCCAGCATAGCGGTTTTAAATTTTTTCTGATTGGCAGTGGCCCCAAGGGGCAGGCCGGATGGGCTGGCTGCCGGGATTTTTTGCACGAGCCGGGCCTTCACCAGCAGGTCAAAGGCTTTTTTGTTTCCTGTAATCGTTTCATCTTTTTGCCCTCCCTGGTGGTAATTTGAGTGTCATATATAAAATAAGGGTGTTTTAAAAAAATATTAATTTAAAAACTCAATGGACTTTATATGTTTTGAATTTAAAAAATCAGATAATTATCCTTTGGCCTTTTAGTACTTCCAATAAAGCGAGACTGCACTGGTAGATATAACCCGGCGGCGATGCTGAAGCTGAATATTAAGCTTTACCTGTAGCGTCCATATGCGGTCTCTTTCTGAAATCAAACCTTATAGCTTTTTGACAACACCCGGCCTTCAATGGAAAATTTGAGTTCTCCGTTTTCTTCGATAAAAGTAATTGCCCTGCCTGCATAGCGGCGATAGAGTTGATACGTCTTTCCTTTGAAGGTCACGGAGCCATCATCTGAGACCATGTCACTGTTTTCTTCTTTCCCCAATGTAGGCTTGTTTTCAGCAGTGGATGAACTTGATGTAATGTCTATTGAATTGGGCTGAGACTGCTGGGATAACAATGTCATCAGGCCATCTTGCTTCTTGCAAGATTGGCTGGCGGTATCCGGTGCATTCTTTTTTGTGGCTTTTTTTTGAGCTTCTTTCCGGGCATTTTCCAGTCTGTGGTGAACCCCCTCCGGATCATGCAATATGTTCAGCCATATTCTTGCTTTGCTGTTGTCAATTTCAATGTCGATGAATTTCTCAATTAACCGACAGGCTTTGCCAAGCGTATTCTGAACATCATTCCATAAATCCTGAACGTCATCCTGTTCCGAAGTGGATTTCTGAAATTCGGTTTTATCCATCAGAATGCCGGTGTCCAGAGAACCCTCCATCGGGCTGACCCCTTTGGTTTTGTAGCGTTTTAGTTGTTCAGGGCTCAACGTGCAATGGTAAGAAAGCAACCAACGTTCTTTGACAAAAAGGACATCACCTTCTTTATTCAGGATCATAAATTCACCTGTTTTGGGTTTGGCCAGTTTTTTTGTCAGGTCAGCAGGTGAGAATTCTGCATCGGTTAAACCTTCCCGGACTTTGTCACGGTCACGTTTGGTCTGGAGTTTTCCCACAATCCATGTGGCGCAGTTTGATAATCCCTTGTAATCAATATCTCCTGGATTTTGTGTGGCGAAAATACAGCCCACCCCAAAAGCCCGGGCCTGTTTAACGAGGAAATTCAGTGCCGGCTTACAGGTGGAAGTATAAGGATACGTTGGATAAAAAGCTGTTTTGCCGCCGCCGCCTCCAATTTCATCCAAAAAAAACAGCAAGCGTGGTCGGTTACCACCCGGAGTACTGCCTTGTTGGCGCATCCATGTATTGATGGCAAAGGCCACTTGAGCAACAACAAAGCTTTGATCTTCAAAATTAGTGATATGTGACAGGCTGATAACACTTATTTGAGTTTTGCCATCCAGTCGATTGGCCCCTACCAATTTGTCAAGGCTCATCTCCTCGCCACGCACCCAATTGGCTGCGGCTCCAACCAGTTGCCCATTCACGGCCTGAGCCAGTTTTTGGCGGCGTTTTTCCGGGATATGGTCATCAATACTAAGAACACCGATGGTTTCAAAAGGTGGTTCTAAAATCATGGACACCAGTTGGCCCAGTCCGTTTTCACCTGTCAGATCATTACCATTTCTCCATGCATGCTCAATAATCGCGGTAACAAAATCTATTTCTCGATCCCTTTGTCCTGATGGAATGACTCTTCTTACCAGTGCTTCGGCCATACTGGTTACCATTACGGACGCGGTATCTGGATCTTCGGCAAAAAGGTTGTCAATGTCCGGCGGAGGTGATGAAATGAGGGGGATTGCAACTCGGCGACCCAGTTCGCTGCGGGGAGTAAACACCTCAACGGCTATCTTTTGGGAAAAATCCCGCATATTGGCTTCGGTTAGACCCCAATCCCAAAGACATTTTCTCAAAGAGTTGGCTTCAGCAAGGGCAGCACGGCCCAGCGTTGCTTTGTCTTCCACCTCAAGCCAGGGCGCCAGGGCCTTGGGCGATATTTCGGGGAAAGACAATGCCATTGAGGAAAGATCACCCTTAAGATCAATCATGATGGAGGGGACACCACGAAGTGCAGCTTCCTCAATGATTGCTTTTCCCATAACCGTCTTACCTGAGCCTGATCCACCGCAAATAAAGGTGTGTGTAATAAGGTCACTGATACGGTGGTGATATGGTTCACCGGGCTGGCCGCCTGGGGCGATATGTTTTCCCAGATAAAGTTCGCTCACTATTTATCCTCCTCCGGCATTTGCAGTGTTCCAGATTGCCATTCACGAAATTTTTCCAGAATGAACGGCAGGTCATTTTCCTTGAGAGGCTCTCCGTTTGCTCGGCGACCGACGTGGTCTGCTCTGGCCATGAAAATATCTCCTTGAACCTCACCGGGTTTCTTTTTCTGGAGATAGACCACATTTGTCGGGATGGACGTACCAGTTGATGCGAAGGTTTCACTGGGTAAAGAAATCACAGCCTTGATCAGTGCATTTTCCCGTATATAATCACGAACAGGTCTGGCTGTTGCATTTGAAAGTACACCATCCGGCAATACAATCAGCAGCTTACCGCCGGGTTTTAACACTCGCAGGTAATGCTCAATAAACAGAACCTCACTGTCCTGACTGTTTTTTGGACGTTTTTCAGGTGGACGGCCCTTGGTTTTGAAGACCTTGACCTCATGGCCGAATTGGTAATCCAGAAGGATGTCTTTGCTTTTCACTGATTTGCCAAACGGCGGATTGGTCAGGATAAGATCAATACTATTGGGACCTATTTGTTGTTTTCGTTTTCCAGATCCGAAATCCACTTCATATTCAATTTGGGGTTTCAGTCCACCAAAATCTTCATTGTAAATATAGTTCTGGTGAAGCCAACTGGCATTACGCTGATCCACCGCGTGGATAATCATATTCAACTTACCAAGACGGGCCGCTTTTTCTTCAATTTCTGCAGCAAAGAATGTGTTCTGTCCCAGACGTTTGAGCAGTTTTTCTTTTTTGGCAGGTTTAATCCCATTGGAAAGTATGTGTCTATAAATGTCCTCATAGGCGGCTATCAAAAAACCACCTGATCCTGCACAGGCATCCAGAAAACGCTGTTTCTTTTCAATATCAAGTGCCGGAGCTTCCGGATTTTCCCGAGCCAGATCCATCATAAAAGCAACGATTTCTCTGGGGGTAAAGAACTGCCCCAAGTCCTTACCCTTAAAGGTGTCTGACAGCATAATTTCAAAGGCTCGTCCCAGAACATCTCCTTGGGTATCCTTCAGATTGATGTCTTCCAATCTTGCGATCACGCGGCTTATGGTCTCTGATTTACTCAACGGTCATATCCGGCGGCAGACTTTAAATCATCAATCACATACTGTTTGTTGTAGTGGGCAAAACCATGGTCGGCTGTAATCACCACAGCCGTTTTCGGCTGACCGGAAATTCGGCGTAAATGTGGAAGCGCGACCTCTTTGACATAGGCCAGCATAATCTCCTGCAGGCTGGAAATTCCTTTTTGCAGAAGGCGGTTCTGAAGGTTAAAAACAATTGCCTTGAAACGGCTCTTTGTGTCCAAAAGATCCCGTAATTTTTTATTTAACGTATCCGGGTTATTTTCTTTTTCGTTGTAGCAGAGATATGTTTTATGTTTGTCCCATCCTGCAGGGACAATATTGTTGTTTTGAAGACATCGTTCAAGCAGATCTGGTTCACTCCGGCCATTGGGCCATGTCCGGAATTCTCCGGGATGGCTACCTGCAAAAATGGCCTGCCTGCAATACTCTGTAATACTTGGGAGGTAGGTGCATGCCCGATACTCCTTTGCCAGCCCTTCATAGGAACGGAACATTTCCCGTCCGGGAACCATAAGGAATCGGTCGCGCAACAGCGACCAGTTGGGCACACTCATGCCATCAAATACAATGAGGTATACCTGATCTATGCTGGAATCCTGCAGCAACGGCTTAACAGCCGCTTCAACCACATCGCTGTTCAACCATGGGCGGCAGGTTCCTGCTGCATAGTTTATTTCGGTGATCCATTTGGGAAAACCACAGGTCGGATTGGTATAAAAGTCCGCCCAGGCCACCCGTATCTTGTCGCAAGCTTTTTTGGCCCGCTGGGTGATCCTGAATACATTGACTTTTTCAGGCAGTTGGGCGGAGTTACGTTCAGCCTCAAGTGCCATTGCTGAAAGCGGCAGATAAACCTTGTCGATTAGCTCCAGCCATTTTTTCCAGTCCAGATGGACAAGATTCTTTTCGGTATCCTCAGCTCTATTCGTCAAGCGGTGAATTGTGACCATGGCTTCGAGCAGAGAGACGTGATCTTCATATTTCTCACGGGCTTGATGTTTTTTGAGCGCTTCGAGCAGGCTTTCCCATTGGGGTGAATCCGGAACATCCAGTGTGTCGGTGAGTTTACAGGAAGCCTTTTCAAGGGGGAGACTATCAGCTCGTTCACCATTGACCACAACATCAAGCAACGCATGCAGCGTTACCGCCAGACCTTGAGCCAGAATTCCACCATCGGCTTCAAGCAGTCTGATCAGCTGATTCAACAGCCGCTCCGCACCGGTACCATCAACCGCTTTCACCACCCTTGCGAGGGACTCCGTTACTGCACTTGGGTGTTTGGGAAATACCTCCATCTGCAGATAGCGCAATGCTTGTTCACAGGGAAGGTTGTCTTTTGCGGTAATCCTGCGACCCCATTCTGCCAAACCGTTCAGGTCTGCGCCATTATCAAAAATATCAATAAAAAGGTCGCCCAGCTCGCTACCTTCAAGGAAGAAACGCATCCGTTCTGGCAAGAGCATATTCCAGCCATCCAGAATAGAGGCTAACAGGCATAAAGGCAGAACCGGTGGTGGATCGTTTTCAATAATTGCCGCCTCAACAAGGGCAAAGCGCGGCTTATCCAGCCAGGTTTTCACAACAGCCAAAAATTCGGTTTCAAGTTGTTTGCGCTCTTCAGATTCCACGGCATTCAAAACTTCACGCACTCGGGGAAGTGCATCCTCATACCATAGTTTGTCCAGTATGCGATCCGCAGTCCAACCAGCTGAAAAGAGTTCCGGTTCATCCAGCAGAGAAACCAGTATTACCCGTTCAAGGCTGTATGATTCCAATTGCGGCAGATATGGCGCAAGATTCCAGAACGCAGTTACAGGCAAACGATCCAGCAACGCCCGTGGGCTCTCAGCGCCCAGTGCTTTTGCCACATCACAGCCGGTAACGGTGCGAACTGAAATGGTGGACCGGGACTGAAGATCCGGTAAATGATCCGGTTGCAGCTGTTTTCTGGAAACAATAATTTTCGGAGTCGGTTGACCGCTGTTTCGTTCATCTTCGAAACATGACCGTAGCGCAAACTCATTGGCACAGACATGCACAGGTATCGTTGAGCCATCAATGAAAACCTTTTCGGGAGATTCGGCAAAATAACCGCGTACATCATTGATCAGGAGGTAGGTACGCTCTGGTTTTTCCCGGTTGCGCCACAATCCAGTCAATGCTTGTTTCATTGCCATCATTACAGTGCCTCCTTGGCTTCGGAGACCAAATCGTTGAGCCAGCCATCATCCAACAGATTAAAAATGTTGGATTTTGCTTTTTTGAGCAGATCGTCTGCTTTCTCTTTATATGCATTTTCCTGGGCTTCCAGTTCATGGGATTTTTTAATAGTTTCCCGGATAGCAGAAGCAATTCGTTTGACCTGTTCGTCATTTAGTTTTGGAAAGGGAAGCATGGCAAGCATTTCTTCGCTTACTCTTTTTTGACTCTCACTTTTCCCAGTACATTTGTTGGCCAAATGCCTCTTGATGGGACCTGTTTTTAAATATGCCCAGATAACCGTTCTAAGATCCTCAGTAGCTCTAAAGAAACCGAGGAGTTTGGTAGATATCATCTTCTTTTTCTCCGTCTTGGTATTTCCACCGGTTGAGCAGGTTCGTATGATTTCAATCCCTGATCACCGGTCAGAATTTCCACGCAGTACCCCACCTGGGAATAGTAGTCAGAAACGTCCTTTATGGTGGCATCACCAATGGACAATTTGCTTGCGGCAAGATTCGGCCATGTTTCAGCCAGTTTTTTTAACTTTTCGGGTGCCCATAGCACATTTTGTTCGGAAAAAGCAGCCCAAGGGGTTTGTTGATCCGCGCTTTTTTTCATTAAATCAGCCAATACGTCTGCCCGTTCTTTACGACTGTGTGATGCCTGAGCGATATGATTGCCAGTTTCGATAATGGTTGCCAAAGGCAAAACAAAAGTGGATTTTTTTTGCTGTTCCTCATCGATTTTTTTTTGAACGCGGTCTTTATCCCATTGAGCATTATCAGGGCCACAGGTATCCATACCGGGAACATCAAGCCATACACAAAGAATGCTGGTGTCAATAATCAGGACTTTTCTCATTGCCCAGCCTCCGTTTTTAAGGCATTTTCGATTCTTCCTTCGGTTGACAACCGTCCCAGAGAGCCGCCAGCCATCAGTTTTGGCAGTTGTTCAATATCTTCAAGCTGAGTAAGCAAGCTTGAACCTGTTTGATCTGCACGATGCACGACGGTAATGAAAGGAACCATGGTATTACCTGCCGCATCTAACAAAGCAGGATTGTGTGTGGTCACGACAATATCGATTTTACGTTTTCTGCCCAGCGTCTTGAGCATATCAATTAAGATTCTGGCTCGTGAAGGATGGAGTCCGTTGTCAATTTCTTCGACAATGAGCAAACCGTTTTCTTTTCTGGTCAGAAGGGCAGTTACGATAGCGAGGTAGCGCAGCGTACCATCAGACATACCACGGGCATCCACCTCATACTTTTCAGGCCCCCAGCCCTCTTCACAATACAGCATTGCATCCGTTTGAAATTTTCCTACAGGTTCCGCCCACACACGCTTGACATCTTTTTCCGGCAAGTCTTTCAGGTAATGTGTCAGTTCTTTTTCCACTTCTTGCTTCCTGGAATCATCCAATCCTGCCAGTACCCCGGCAATGTTGGCGCCATCGGATTGAAGCATATCTGAAAACGGCTTGTAACCCCGCATGTGACTTGGAATGGGATCAAACACAAAGATACTTTTCAACTCTGAAAGAATTTTTTTAACGCCTTCTATTACTTCCTTACGAAGGTTTAGAGTATCTGCCTGGGACAGAATGCAGTGGGAACGATTAAGATCTATCCGCTTTCCTCTCCCTTGTGTGCCGGTACTGAAATAGGTTGGCAGTCCAGGCGTATTTGCTTCTTCCTGAGCCGTTGTAAATAGCTTTTTTTCCTTGGGATCTATGCCTTTGCCCGGATATGTTAGCACCGACAAGTTTTCATAAAACACTTCTGTTTTAGTATCATTAACAAGGCACGAAAGTGTATACCGATAGTCCTGCTTTTCTGATTTTTCAATCAATACCGTCAGCATGAATTTGTTGTTTGGCTTTCGACAAACCCATTCAAAGCCACCTCGCAAAGGGGTTAAATTTACATCTCCGTTTATGGCTTGAGATAACCCTACATTTGAAGAAATTCTCTGCAAGAAAAGAAAGGCATCCAGCAAATTTGATTTACCACTGGCATTGGCCCCGATAAGTATTGTTAATGGATCAATATAGAATGTGGCATTTTCAAAGCTTTTCCAGTTTTGAACATTAATTTCTTTTATCATAGTTACTCCACCTTCCAAGGCTTTTCTCTGGCATCAGATTCTACCTGTTTCAATGTATCCAGCAATCTTTCCGCTGATGCGGGTGTGTATCCGTTTCCTTCCTTCCATAGCCCCAGCACATGAAGCGATTGGGTTAAGTCGTGCCACAGGGTTTCATCCGGTCTGGTTCCCGGCCGAAGTTCGTCCAGCTTCTGCAGCCAGTCATTGGGACTGCCAACAGAGCTGCGGTCATCCTGTGAAACTTCTTTTCCGTCAATTGTATATCCACTAATTTCACCCGTGCTGATAAGCAGGGTGATCAGGATATCCACCCATGTGTCGGTAAGGCCAAGATCGGTGGTCTTCAGGCGCTTGCGGGTGTCTGCCATGGGCGTGGATTGAGTGCCTGATTTTCGGATATTGTCTTTGATCCGATCTTTGGCTTTTCTGAATGCTTCAACACTTCCGGCTGAAAGGGTTACAGCAGCTTCACCTGATATTGATGTATTTAAGAGGCCAAGCGGTGCAAGGAATTTTTCAAGATCCGCTTTTCCGGTGCCATCCTCATCTGTTACAAGGCCTTTCCATGTTGCTTCAAGAATTCTTTTTCTCATTGCCGATGAAAGATTGGCTGTAAATGAGTAGATGGTTCTGAAGTCTGGATGCAGTTCAAATGCGATGGAAAGCGCCATACCTCCGATTTTTTCAAATAAGGAGCTCAGGCTGCGTTCGCTCTGGGGAATGCTGTTGTACAGAGGAAGAAGCACTGCCGGTTCACACAGAATTGACCATACCTGATCTTTTGTATCCCATTGGCGGATTTCACCTTCAATGAATGTGGCATGAAGACGTTCGATCACCGATTTTTTCGGTTGAACATCGGTTTGACCTGCCGGGATGTCCAGCATCTCTTTCAACAAATCGAATTTCTTGCGGGTTGATTGGATTGCGCCACCAGCGTTGATCTGTGCCTGATAGTCTCCATAGAGTTTAACCAGCGCCATACTGTGCTTTATTTCATCAATATCCTGAACGGGAAGGGTGGCCGGCAACCAGATCAGGGTACGACCGTTTCCGTTTTTTATATGATCCATCTCAACATCAAGCGGTGATGCCGACGGAAATAGTATCAGGGTATGAAGTGCTTTTAGCGGAGGAACATCTTTGATAAATCCTGCGGTCTGATGATCACTTGTCACTGTTTTGATGGATTCAAGATGATAGTCGATGGAACGGCGGGTTCGCTGCCAGTCAATATCAACCTGTGTGGAAAAACCGTGTCCTGGAGGAATCGTCCCCCCCAAGGGGCTCCCCGGGAATCTTAAGAACAGCTCCAAATGGGAACGGTAGGCGCTTTCTGTCTGGATATCATCTCCAAAACCATTTCGGACCCGATCGATTTCAACAAGAAGTTCTTCACGTTCTCCGCCATCGCCTTCCATTGAAAGGAAGAATGTCTGGTTGTCATCCGCCCCTTTTCTGCGCAGGGCACTGAATGCGGTGGTAATTTTGTCCAGTAGATTAATGGTTTCCGCGTCACTGGCGGCGGGGTTGGACTCATGGCCGGGCCATCTGAGCAGAAGCGCATCATTGAGTTTAGATATGTCGAGATCCTCTTTTACCATGGATAGGACAATTAATGCCTTTATAATCCGCTCACTGGCGACTTTAGCAAACCTCTTTTGTTTGGTATCCCATCGTCTGTAAGGCGCACGCCCCATGACCTCATCACGGGCGTTGCTGCAGAAGCGTTCAAACAAGTCATAATATTTTTGCATTTCTGGATCATCGTTGATGATCTTGTTGCGTAAATCTTCGTAATTAAAGACATCGTCCAATACTGCAATGCGTTTCCAGTCTGTATCCGTTGTGGTGTTTTGTTCGATGAATTCCTGAACAAACCCCAAAGCGCCTCGTGATCGGCCCCCCCTGTTGGTAATAACAGTGAGGCAGTAGAGGGCAAAGGGATGCATCGGATATACATCGGCAAAGTGCTTTGACTCATCGGTGACCGGTTCCCGTTCACGGAAATACCGCTTAAAGAAATCAGTAAAGGTACCCCGAAAATGGGGTTGAAGTTCATCCTTGAATAAAGTTGCAAGTTTATGAACACATTTTGATTTATCTCTAAAAAGCCTGTGGTTGTATATGCGGTGGAACTGGGTTACCGGAATGTTGATGGATTGAAACCTGCCGGATTGCCCTGACAGTTTTCCCATCAATTCCGCATCATAGGTTCTACCCGCTTGCCGGGCGATATTTTGTATTTCTTCCTGTACCGCTCCAAATACCCAGAACGGTTGATCTCCTGCCAGGCCAGCTTCCGCCAACTGCCCAAGAAACGCAGTGCCACGGTTAAAATGCTCATCGCTCTGAATGAGGTGAAGGTATAACTCGTCAATAAAAATATGAACGCCCTCATATCCCTGACGTTTTGCTATATCAACGAGTTTTTTCACCTTTTCAACAGTGGTCGTCTGTGACTCATCAATTGATATCCCAAGCGAAACCGCTGCATTTTCAATAGCAGTCTTCTGGTAAATTCTGTCGTAACCCTCAATTTTCCCTAATGACATTGATTCATGGTCTTGCAGCCAGGTATTCACCGCCTCTTTTATCCCGGGCGCTAACTGACTGAAGCGGTCCAGATAGACTTCCGTATTTGAAAGTGTTTCAGTCACGGGCGGTTTCAGTGACCTGAGTTTTTTCATCACAGCCTGCCATAGCGCTTCTTCAAGCGTCAGGTTTTGGTTCTCAATTGCAGTGAAGTTGATTGTCAGAAAACTCCGTGGGGCAAGTGAATCCATACCCCATTCAGGCTTTTCATCCAGGAACTGCTTTCTTAGCATTGGTTCTGTAAGGATAGCGGACAGCCATGCCATAAAAATAGTTTTGCCTGAACCGTACAATCCGGTGATAAAGAATCCGCGTCCTTGCTTACGGTGAATTCTGTCCAGAATAATCCGGGAGGATTCTTCCACTTCCGGAAGCATGACAAAGCTGTTAAATATTCTCACCCGGCTGGATGCGTCTTGGGTTGATTCATTAAAATTTTCAACCCAGCTATTCACCGGTGTAAAATCAAACATGTCTTTCATTAATGCCATATCAAGCCTCCAGTTCCACTATTGGTTGATCTCCCCGGGTTAATGTGTGCTCACCGCATCTGCACATCTGACCGGCCATTCGTCCGGTTAAGACCATCAAAATTCTTTTATTCCCGACAGCATCGTTATACCACGTCGTCACCGGGTCCATCCCCAGGGCAAAAACAAGTTCCATATGATCAAGGATAGTTAAGCCTTCAGGTTGAAATTGTTCTGCAATCTTGTCATGCACCACCTGCCGCACACGGCTACCAAAGCGTTTCAGGTCATTATTGAACGTATCTGAATTGAATTCGTATATTTCCTTAAGCAGAGGATCTTCAGTTATAAGATCAAGGATGATCCTGTTAACCGCGATGTAGCGGGTAGAACCAAATTCTAACGTGTCCGTAATCTGCTTAACCAACCAAGTCTTGCCTGATCCTTGCCTTCCAAGCAGACAACACAGGGTTCGACCACCGGTATTATTTGAATTTATCAATCCTTTTAACTGCTCTAATGCTCTGGCCTGGGCTGGCGTTGGTGTATTATTTCCAGGCATCAACGTATTCCTCCAAGGTTTGATGAGTCAGCTGAATCTGATCTGTTTGGCCATGGCGGTGATATTCACAATGTCCTTTGGCAGATAGTTTGTTCACCCCGGCGATTAAAAGTGATCTGTTGCAGAGAAAAATGGGTGCGATAACACCTTGATTCATCAGCGTTGCCGTTGAAGGGGCACGCCAGCCATTTCGAATGGAGTCGAAATAGATTGCGTATCCAAGGATGGATTCTGTCGGCAGATAGGTTTTTACCTTATAGTTTGATTTTGATAACTTTAATTTTCCTGCTTTAACCAGTATAGATCTCACGCGGTCTCGTGTGGACTGAGGCATTCGCTCGTATTTTTTTTCTAAAAGCTGGTCAAGGTGATATTTTGAAAAGACTGCTTCCCCTGTATTCAGAAAACTATCGGTGACAAGAAGAGAGAGGGTCTCAAAGAGAATCGGGGTTGTCATGCAAAGCTGAAAAAAAATTAAATCCTGAACGGCTTTATCAGTATTTCTTACTTTTCGAAACATTTTTAGAAATGGTGTATTGATAATTGTGCCGTTTTCAATTTCCAGGAATCTGTATTTCATGTGCTGCCAGAGTTTTTCCTTATTGGAATCTGATTTTTGTGGCCAGATCTGGATACATGAGGTGCGTACTACCTGTTGATTTTTGTTTTCCAAACAAAAATCAAGGAGTGTCAATGTTTCTTCTATCAGCAAGCCATATCCAATTGTTGAAAATTTTTTATCCATTCATTTGTTACCTTTAAACGCATTTATCAATCTATCCATGTTGTTTTTGTCTTTTTGTTGAGCTTTGTTCTTTCCATTCCCATGCTGTAGTCAAGTAATTACTGTAAACCTTTATGTGCCTGCTGAGATTTTTTACACAATGTGTAAGTGTAAGTATGTCAAATAAATTGATTTGCAGGCAGCGATTATTAGTTTTAAACATTTCACTCCGTAATAAATTTAATAATGGTTACAAATATAGTAAAAAATATTTGTGGTCAATTTTTATCTCAGCATAGCAATTTTATCAAGTGTGTCATCAAAGAAAAGGCTTGAAGGGGATAGGGTACCAAGATAAAGCGGGACACTTTTTAATCATGAATAAAAACTTCCGGACAACCTCAGCAGAGCCCCCCGAGGGGCAATAGGAACCGGCCAATTGGGCCGTCTACGGTTCCGGGCCGGGGCCAGAATACGGTCTGCCCGTGGCAGTTATATCGAAGATAAAATTTGTTTTAATGGGAATAGTTCGTCGGAATCAAAATTCCAATAGTTTTTCATTGCTGCTACTCCAACGGAAGATGTGATTTTCGGCATGGCCGCCAAATAGGCCTGTGCTTTGGCTTTTGCCATATTCCTGGGGGGATTATCAAGGGCCTGCACACAGTGAATAAAGCCATCAACACATTCCATTGCAGGTGTTTCCTGAACGGTCTTGATGCACAGATCCTCAAGCATACCGCTTTCGAAGCTGCCCGGCATTAAAAAAATGCTCACTTTCAATTGTCTGGTTCATCATCTGATTTCCCAATTACTATCAATGGATTCCGCCAGATACTGATAATTGTAATCAATGGCAATATGATCAGAATTCCCCTTTTCTATCCGGAACAGCCTTATGTCGTCATTTGTTTTAAAATCTTCCGGTGTGGATGAAACATAAGCCTGGACACACTCCATGGAATGGGTGGTTGCAAAGATTTGAACATTAAATGCGTTGGCTGTTGTAAAAATGGCGTCCCAGATTATTTGCTGGGCTGAATAATGCAACCCATTTTCAATCTCATCAATGCATAAAAACCCATTTTTCAAATTTGAAACCGCTGTGATGATGGATAACACCTTGAGAATACCATCTCCCAGTAAATTTATTGGAATGAGTCTTTCAATGCCAACATCACAATAAATTTTATTGTCACTACCCAGCATGATGTTTTCAATGGATGGATCAAATTTTTTCAGGATATCTACAATTTGCCTGGTCCCCTTGGCGATCTGAATATTATCGAATTTTTTGGCCAGCTCTGAATGCAGTGTTGTTGACTTATGGAAAATTGCCTTTCTTTGCTCCATGTAATTGTCGGGCACTTTAAATTTAACGCCTCGATTATCCATGAAAATAGAAGACTTTAACTGCTTTGTTTCTTTATTTTTAGATCCCTTTATTAATTTAAAATCCAGATCCAGGCCATTAATATCCAAGTCTGTTCGAAGGCTATTATCTTTAATCAAACCGGTTTCATTCAATATGCTTTTATGTTGAAGGGAGGTATCCTGCATGGTCTGGGTCTTTGTTGCCTTAATGGTGAGAAATCTTTTTTCCTCCGGGCTGTCCAGGGATGCATCCAGGTTTATGACCCTGTCTGATGACATATTATTGAAAATTGAAAGCCAGAAGTTTTCGTCAATATTAGTAAGTTCTCTTAAGGCATTAATTCGCATGGGCATTTCCGGATTGGAGGCCCCTGTTAACAAAAGAATCGCTTCTAATATTGAGGTTTTCCCACAATTGTTTTTTCCCACAAATAAGTTGATTCGCTTAAAATCTTTAATCGTTAAGGCGTTGATCCCCCTGAATTTTTTTATATTAATGTCTTTAAACATTGGTTTTGTTCTCCATGTGGGCCGCGGCTATCGGTTTTGGCAGGCATGATAACTGCCGTTTGTTCCGGGAGGAGGCCGTCACCAGGGCTTCAAAAAGCTTGATGAAGTGGGGATATTTTATGGTGAGATCCTCGGGGTGCCATTGCACACCCACGGCGAACTGTTTGTCTTTGTGCTCAATGGCTTCGATAATATTGTCCGTGGAAAAGGCTGTGGCAATGAAGGCATCGGACACCTGTTTCACGGCCTGGTGGTGGTAGGAGTTTACCCGCAGGGTTCGGGAGTCGAAAATACCCTCCAGGCGAGAACCTTCCATGATGTTAATGCAGTGAAACAAGGTATCCACGGGCATTTTCTTGGGCAGATGTCCCAGCACATTGTCCACCTGGGTGAAGATATCCTGGTACAAAGAGCCCCCCAGGGCCGCGTTCATCACCTGGAGTCCCCGACAGATGCCCAGCACCGGCATATCCCGGTTCAGGGCTTCTATAAAGAGGTTTATTTCAAAATCATCCCGCTGGGGACAGAACATTTCCACCTCTTTGATGGGATTTTCACCATAGCGCATGGTGCACACATCCTCCCCACCGGAGAGCAGCAGGCCGTCAATGGCATCCAGATATTCATCTGCCAGCTCCACCTCCTCCACCACCGGCAGCAGGATGGGGATCCCCCCGGCCAGGATCACGGATCTGACATAGCTGTCGCTCACGGCGGTGTAAACTTTCTGGGGCTTTCTATCATAAAAAGTGGTGATGCCAATGATGGGTTTCATGAAAATTTGATTTCCTTCCAGCGGTGACAGGCAACGGTGTGCCCGGTTTTTACCATTTCTAATAGGGGGCGGTGGGTTTCACACCGGGTGATTCTATAGGGACACCGGGTCTGGAACCGGCAGCCCGGGGGGGCATCCATGGGGGAGGGGATTTCCCCTGTGAGTTCAATTTGATTTCGTTTTTGTCCGGGCATGGCCGAAGGGATGCTGGAGATCAATGCCCGGGTGTAAGGATGCACCGTGCCGTTCTTTAGATCCTTTGAATTGAAAATTTCCACAATGCTGCCCAGGTACATCACAGCTATATCATGGGAGATGTGTTTCACCACAGAAAGGTCGTGGGTGATAAAAAGATAGGCAATGTTCAAGCGCTGTTGGAGGGATTTCATGAGATTCAGCACCCGGGCCTGCACCGATACATCCAGGGCTGATACCGGTTCATCGGCAATGACAATGGCCGGTTCCGTGGCAAGGGCCCGGGCAATGCCGATGCGCTGGCGTTGGCCCCCGGAGAACTCGTGGGGGTAGCGCTTGTCATATTCCCGTCTAAGCCCGGTGATCTCCATACAGTCCTGCACCCGTTTTCTGACATCTTCCCCGGGGCGGTGAAATTTTACCGCCTCGCCGATGATGTTGCCCACGGTCATCTTGGGGTCCAGGGAGGAAAATGGGTCCTGGAAGATCATCTGGATGTTTTTTCTTAGTTTCCTAAGCTCCCGGGCCGGGGCCGTCAATAGATCCTGATCCTGGCAGATCACCTGCCCCTGGTGGGCGGGGACCAATTTCACCAGGGCCTTGGCCACGGTGGTTTTACCGCATCCCGATTCCCCCACAAGTCCCAGGGTTCTGCCCTTAAACAGATCAAAGGAGACCCCGTCTACGGCCTTGACATGGCCCACGGTTTTTTTGAGAATTCCTTTTTTAACGGGAAAGTATACCTTGAGATCTTTTACGGAAAGCACCTTTTCAAGTTCGGGGCTCATGGGGGTATCTGCCGGAAGATTTTCTATATTATTTTCCGGGGAAGGGGAGGGTATCCGGGTTCTGGTTTCAGGATCGGGTGTCATGGTCGCCTCCATGGAGCCAGCAGCAGGCATGGTGTTCATTATTGAAATAAACGGGTTGAGGGCGTTCTTTTTTGCAGATGTCCATGGCCCGGGGGCATCTGGGTTCAAACCGGCACCCCGGGGGCAGGTGCAGGGGATCAGGGATATTGCCTTTAATCACCGGCAGTTCATCCACAATGTCGTCAATGGAGAGCACCGACTGTTTCAGGCCCTGTAAATACGGGTGTTTTGGATTAAAGAAAATATCATGGCTTGCGCCATACTCCACAATGCTGCCGCAGTACATCACCGCCACCTTATCGGCGGTTTCCGCCACCACCCCCATGTCATGGGTGATGAGGAGCACGGCCATGCCCATCTGTTTCTGCAATTTTTTCATCAGCTTTAGAATTTGTGACTGGATGGTGACATCCAGGGCGCTGGTGGGCTCATCGGCAATGAGGAGGCTGGGACTACAGGCCAGGGCAATGGCGATCATCACCCGCTGGCGCATGCCCCCGCTCATTTGGTGGGGGTACTCCTTCAGGCGCTGGGCCGGGGCCGGTATACCCACGAGATGGAGCATTTCTTCGGCTTTTTTTAGGGCTACATTTTTTCCCAGGTGCTGGTGGAGGATCACACTTTCTGCAATCTGATCCCCCACGGTCATGGCGGGATTCAATGAGGTCATGGGCTCCTGGAAGATCATGGCAATGTGGTTGCCCCTTATTTTGCGCATCTCCTCCTTGCCAAGCCCCACAAGGTTCCGGTCCTGGAATAAAATTTCTCCGCCCACTATTTTTCCGGGCGGGTCGGGGATGAGATTTAAGATGGACATGGCTGTCACGGATTTACCCGAGCCGGATTCCCCCACCACGGCAAGGGTCTCTCCCGGGTTCACCTTGAGGCTCACCCCGTCACATCCTTTTATAACACCGTCGTCGGTGAAAAAAACGGTTTCCAGGTTTTTGATTTCCAGCAAAGGGGTTTGGGTCATTACTTTTTTCATTACTGATCAAATCCTTTTACTCTGATTTCTCCGCTCATGAGTTTGGGTAGCAGAGTATTTCGGCTTTTGGATAGGGTTTGGATTTGTGAGGTGTTATTTTTGATTTTTTCGAATATCGATACAATAAAAATATCATATTTACCCTTCGGGATCTCCCCAAACTCGCTATCCATAATTTCAACACCGTTGTCTCGGTAGGGGGTGCTGTTTTTATTAGGGAAATTAAAATGGACAAGCCATTCTTTAAAAATCGTCTGGGCGAGGATTTCGAGGGTCTGGTTCTGTTCACGCAACAGCTCGATTTTGTCATCGAAAGCAGATAAAACGGCAGCAATGGCCTTTTGTTCGGGGAGTGGGGGGATGTCAAATATCTGGTTTCCAAATGTATATTTATTGGTGATTGGCGTTGTAGCGCCCTCATCAGCATACAGCCTTAAAACTTTAAATAGGGATTTTAACAGGTAGTGAATAAAGTCAGTATCGTATTTTCCACCATCACCAAGTGTGGCTTTATTCCACCCCTTCGGTAATCCCAGGGCATCGCCTGTTGGTATCTTATTATCTCCACCTATAATAGGTTTTCCATATTGGCGGATATGCTCTTTCAGTTCCTTTGAGGAAATGGCTTTATAGTCGATAATGTCAAAAAAATAAGGAATTTGAGAATCTTCAAAATTGCTTTGTAAACTTGCAATGACAGATTGGTTTATTTTTTCGCCATAAAGCACAATATCCACATCCGACATTGGTTTGAATGTATTCTTTGCACGAGAGCCAAAAAGCACTATTTTTTTAATTTCCGGACATCGTCTGAAAATAGTTAGTGTATCCTTCCATTCTTTATCCGTAAAACCGTATTTATTCATCATTCATCTCATTTTTGAGAACAAAGTATAAATCTCTCAGCAAATAAAAATACTGTATTTTTATTTCATCCGTCACTTCTTGTGCCATTGTTTCATTATAGGCATGGGAGGTTTTATTTCTATCATCCAGCGCTTTAAGCCAGACTGGATTGGTTATGTACCCCTCTTTCAATGCTTGCCGGATTACTTTTTTGGGAGAAGATACATCAATAAATCCCTCTTCTTCGAGGTAATCTTTAAGCGTTTTCCAAGCCAGTTCAATGGTGTATTCATATCTCTGAATAATAGAATCTCTTATAAAAAGATTAGTCGAATCTTTATTAAACGCTTCAATACTTTCGTTTAAAGAGAAATAGGCCTTCTCAAAATTTTGAAACCGTTGCTGCCATCTTACAGGGGTATACATGATGTACATCCTTTTGATTTTTGCTGAGTCCCGTTTGGCTTACTCATAGCTGAAACCCAACCCTTTCAAGTTGTTCCTTCAATTGCTCGTCCAGCATTTTTTCTTTGGCGATCTGGCCGGCAAGGGTCGTCGTCAAATCCCGCATTTTGTCTTTAAAGGGAATGCCATCATCTTCTTCATCAGGGATGCCCACATAGCGTCCGGGCGTCAGTACAAAGCTGTGTTTCTCGATATCGGCAATGGCGGCGGATTTGCAGAAGCCTTTTACATCTTGGTATGGGGCAGATATGGAATCTGCCCGTACATTGCGCCAGTTGTGGTAAGTCTTCTCGATTTTTTCTATGTCTTCCGGTGCAAATTCTCGATGCACCCGATCTTTCATAAAGCCCATTTCCGAGGCATCAATAAACAGGGTTTGGCCTTGTCTTGCTGTTCTGCCACGACGCAATATCCAGATGGTGGCAGGAATTCCGGTATTGTAAAAAAGCTGCTTGGGCAGGGCGACAATGCAATCCACAAGTTCAGCCTTCACAATGTTTTTGCGAATATCGCCTTCCCCAGAAGTATTGGAGCTTAAAGAGCCATTAGCAAGCACCGTTGCCATTACCCCATCTGGAGCCAGATGATAAAGCATGTGCTGCATCCAGGCAAAGTTGGCGTTGCCTTTGGGGGGGACGCCGAATTTCCAGCGTCTGTCTTCAATGAGTATTTCCTGACCCCATTCCGATTGATTAAAAGGGGGGTGGGCAAGGATATAATCGGCTTTGAGGTCGGGATGGGCGTTTTTAAGAAAACTGCCTTCGGTGTTCCATGTCACAAATTGTGAATTGATATTGCGAATGGCAAGGTTCATCTTGGAAAGCTTCCAGGTCGTTTGATTGGATTCCTGCCCATAGATGGTAATGTCCTGAATATTGCCCTGATGTTCTTGAACAAATTTTTCACTCATCACGAACATGCCACCACTACCGCAGGCGGGATCATAAACTCTGCCCTTGTAAGGCTCTATCATCTCCACCATCAATTTAACGATGGATTTTGGCGTGTAGAACTGCCCGCCCTTTTTGCCTTCGGCGCTGGCAAACTCACCCAGAAAATATTCATACACCCGACCCAGCAAATCTTTAGCGCTTTCATGCTGGACTTTAAGCTCAATATTAGAAATAACATCAATCAACTGCCCCAAAGAGGCTTTGTCCAGATTGGGTTTGGCATATACTTTGGGCAGCACGTTTTTAAGCTCGCTGTTTTCCTTTTCGATCAGGCTCATGGCCTCATCAATTGCCATCCCGATTTCCGGCAGTTTGGCTTTGGCCTGTAAATACTTCCAGCGGGCATCCCTGGGAACAAAAAAAACATTTTCCGCCAGGTATTCATCCCTGTCTTCTGGATCTGAAAACTCGTCCTGCTCTAAATGTTCATACAATTCTTGAAAAGAATCAGAAATATATTTCAGAAAGATCAACCCTAACACCACATTTTTATATTCAGCTGCATCAATATTTTTTCTCAAGCGATCTGCTGTATTGAATAGGGATGCCTCGAAATTGTTATTTCCTTTTGCCATTTATTTCCTTCTTGGTTGATTGGGTTTTATCACATAATAGTTTGCTTGTCTTTTTATCCATTTTTTCGCGTTGGGCTTTGCCATAAAAGACCCATTAAGGCACGGAAAAGTCTGCATGAAACCGGTATGTTTTTGTCTGGCAATCGCATTGTTTTAAATTGACGCTGCAATGAATTTTGAAAGAGATTAATCATTTAGCCTGCTGTCCAGGGCATCCCGGACCCCATCCCCAAAGAGGTTAAAAGACAGAACTATGAGCAAAATGGTCACCCCGGGCACCAGGGACATGAGAAAATTCTCATGGAGATACTGCTGCCCATTGGCCAGCATGCCCCCGAGACTTGGCATGGGTGGCTGGATGCCAAGCCCCAGAAAGGAGAGGCCGGCAATGACCAGTATGGTTTCTCCGATGCTCAGGCTTGCCAGCACCAGGATGGGGGAGATGCAGTTGGGCAGCACATGGCGAAGAATAATACTGGTGTCTGTGATGCCGATGACCCGGGCAGCGGCAATGTAGTCATGCTCTTTTACGGTGAGCACCGATCCCCGGATGATCCTTGCAAAGGCCATGAGATTGGAAAGGCTCACAATGAGGATCAGCTTGCCAATGCCCGTTCCCAGGGCCGCCATGATGGCAATGGCCAGCAGAATAAAGGGAATGGCGTTCCACACCTCCAGAAGCCGCATGATCAAGCTATCAGTTTTGCCGCCGTAATAGCCTGCCAAGAGTCCCAGAAATGTGCCGATGAGGGTGTTGAGCACCACGGCGGTGACGCCGATGCCCATGGCCACCCGGATGCCAAAAAGGGTTCTGGCAAAAATGTCTCGGCCCATGTCATCGGTGCCCAGCCAGTGGGTGGTGGAGATCCCCTGGGAAAGTGCTCCCCAATCGGTGTCCAGGGGGCTTTGGGGGGTAACAAAAGGGGCCAGTACAGTGAGATAACCAAGGAAAATAAGCACCCCCATGGCCACCATGGCGGTTTTATTCTTTTTCAGCCGCAACCACATGAGTTCCCGGCCTCCCTTCATGGCGTTAGCTGCCTGTCGCTTTTTGTTTCTGGCCATGGCAAGGGTAAAAAGGCCCACTGCCAGGGTCATTAAAGTGAAAACACCATAGGAGATCCACTCCAGGGATGCCATGGGGAGCCACCACACCTGGAGAAGCATGGAGGTGATGAACAGATAAAAGGATTTTAACCGAACCATGTTTTTTCCTATTCGTCAACAATTCGAATTTTGATTCAAAATTTGGGAGGCTGTGATTCCAAATGATCCTGAGCAGCGAAAATTAGAATTGCGGCTTATTCGTAACGAATCTGGGGATTAATAATACCGTAAAACAGATCCACCAGAAGGTTTACCACCACATAGATAAAAGAGAGGATGAGTACGCATCCAAACACCAAGGGTTCATCCCGCCGGAAAATGGCATTGACAGCCAGACGTCCCACCCCGGGCCAGGCAAACACCGTTTCCGTGAGAACCGCCCCGGCAAAAAGTCGGGCAATCTGGTTGCCAAGGTTGGTGGTAACGGGCATCAGGGCGTTTTTAAAGGCGTGGACCATGATCACCGTGAATTCTCGAACCCCTTTGGCCCTTGCCGTGCGAATGTAATCTTCTTTGATGACATCCAGCATGGCAGCCCTTGTGATGCGGGTGGTGGAGGCCATGAGGGTAAGGGATAGCACAAAGGCCGGCATGATAAGATGGCGCATTCCATCCACCGTGAACATGCCACCGCCATAGCCCGATGCTGGCAGCAGGCGAAGCTTCACCGCAAACAAGTAGATCAGGAGTATTCCCGTGAAAAACACCGGGATGGAAATGCCGAACAAGGCCGTGGTCATGGAGGCGTAGTCAAAAAAAGAATTTCGTTTCACCGCCGAGATAATACCAGCGGGGATGGAGACCAGAATGGCCAGTACCATGGCTGCTACCCCCAGCTCCAGGGTGGGTTTCATTTTTTTGATGACCACCATGATAACATTTTCCCGATAATAAATGGATTTTAGCTCTCCGGTGAACAAGTGGGTCATCATTTTAACATACTGGACATGGACGGGCTTGTTCAGGGCATATTTTTCCCGGGTGAGTTCCAGGGCCTCTTTGGTGGCCCGGTCCCCCAGAAGTACCATGGCTGGATCCCCGGGTGTGAGTTTTAAGATGCCAAAGATCATCACTGATATGAAAAACAGCAGCGGTACCAGGAGCATCAGTCGTCGCAGGGTGTAATTGAGCATGGGAGATCCCGAGTTTATTTTATTTGGTAAAGAATCAGCATGGCGGAAAAAATCACCATGCTGATTTAAAAAAAACGTTTTTTATATGAAACTCCGCCCAAAATCCTGTAATGATTAGAGTTTCAATTTTCGTTGTGGCTGCTCTAACAGCCATGTGGGTGTTTATATGAAAAGATAGCCTCCAAGGTTACCTCAGCAGAGCCCCCGGGGAGGGGTAATGGAACAGACCAATTGGGCTGTCTAACAGTTCCGGGTCGCTTCCATTACCCCTCCCCGGGGGCGGTATACAGTCATTTGGCTCCGCGTCTACGACCCTATATTCGTTGTGTCCATCAGAACATGTGGGTTATATCAAAGCAGATTCCATGCCGGAGGGCAAGGCCGGCATGTTCATGATCTGCATGGATTATTCCACGGTGACATTCCGTTTTTCCGTGACCAGATGAAAATAGTCCTGGGCCGAGGGGGTAAATCCCTTTACCCGTTTGCTGCAAATAACGGTGACGCTTTTAAATACCAGGGGAATGTGGATGTAATCCTGGGTAAGCGCTTTTCGCATGACCTTTTTATACTGCTCCCCGCGCTTGTCTGTACCCACCAGGGTTCTGCCCAGATCCAGGGCCTTGTCTATTTCCGGCAGTTCATACTTGGAAAAGTTCATGGAAGAGCCGCTGTGAAAAATTTTGTAGGTCCAGCGGTCTGGATCAGGCACCGAGCCCCACCCCATGATGTAAAAACCCGAATCTGCCTTTAAAATGGGAAACAGTGTGCCCCATTCCAGGGATTCCACCCGGGCCTTGAGTCCGTATTTTCTCAGCTCTGTGGCAACGGCTGTGGCAATTTTAACCCGATAGGGGTTCTGGGAGGTGTAAATGGGGAATTCAAAATCGTCTTTAAGAATGCCCTCTTTTTTTAATTCATCAAAATAGGCTTTTGCCTGTTTGGGATCATAGGTCAAGGCATGTTTTTTCATGTATTCCGTGTCTTCGGGGAAAACGCCCGGCGGAATCCAGGAGTAAGCTCTTTCCCCCACACCCCGCCAGATGCCTTTGATGGCGGCATCAAAGGGGACACTGTGGTAAATGGCTTTGCGGAACCGTACATCGGCAAAGGGCATCTTTTGGTATGAAAAACCAATGTAGGAGTTGCCAAGACCAGGGATGGTCATCACATTGAGGCGGTCGTCCTTGGCAAGGCGGCTGATATCCTGGGGCAGCATCTGATGGGCAATGTCAATGCCACCGGATTCGATTTCGGCTGCCATGACTTCGGGTTTGGGAATCGGGCGGAAAATGACTTTATCCAGATTGGGGGTGCCCAGGAAATAATCAGGATTTTTTTTCAGCACAATGCGCTCGTCCGGCAGCCACTCCACAAACATGAAGGCACCGGTACCCACGGGATGGCTGTCAAATTCATCCATCCCTACCTTAGAGGCCAGGTCTTTGGGAAGAATGCCGGATGTGGGGCTTCCAAGGGCCAGAAGCAGGGGGGCATAGGCATCTTTTAGAAACAGGGTCACTGTGTAATCATCCACAGCTTCCACCCGTTCCACCGGGGCAAAAAATTCTTTGCTGGGGGAGGCATTGGCCGGGTCCATGATGGCTTCAATGGTGAACTTTACATCGGCGGAGGTAAAGGGCTGTCCATTGTGAAATTTAACTCCCTTTCTTAAATGAAAGGTGTATTGTTTTCCATCTTCGGTGATCTCCCAGCTTTCTGCCAGGCAGGGGGCCGGGGTGGATGCGCTCTCTTTAAAGGAAATAAGGGTGTCAAAAATATTCCCGGCCAGGGCTTCGCCATAAATACCGGGGATTAAAACCGGATTAAGCTTTGCAGGCTCCTTGGAAATACCGATTGTCAATACTTTTTCTCCGGCGAATACCCCCGGGCACAGAGCCAGGGTAAAGCTTAACAGCACCAGAAACGCAATAAAATTTTTTTTCATCAATAACCTCCATGGTTTTAAGGGTGTTGTTTCCCCTGACTCGCTTGGCCATGTTCACATCTTTATACTCAAACAGGGGAAAAGACATTCATCGAGTTTAAATTACACAGATCAAAAGAAAAGATCAACTCGATGATTCAATTTTTTATATTGATAAGCTTCTGAGGGCAGGTTAAAAAAGAAAAAGGGGGATCAAAAAAAGCGTGATCTGTCGCCTATTAATTTTTATTTACTCTCTGAAATTCTCATGAAGAAGATTGACAAACTGATACAATGTAGTATGTTTAATTCCAGAATTGAAATGATACTTGAATCAAATTCTTCGGAACCGATCATCACATTGTTCAACTTGGATTTCCCCCAAAGAGCAGCTTGTTTGATCAAATCCGAATCAAGCCTTGATTGGTTTGAATGAATATGTCAAGTAGCTTTGCAAATAAATATATTTTGTGATTTAAAGAAAATCATGGATTTGGTTCTATTTTGTGCAAAAGGAGGAATAACTATGTGGGAATACTCAGATAAAGTAAAAGATCATTTTCTCAATCCGAGAAATTCAGGAATTATGGAAAGCCCCGATGCCGTGGGAGAGACCGGTTCTCTTTCCTGTGGGGATGCATTAAAACTGTTTCTTAAAGTCAATAAGAGTGGCAGGATCACCGATGCCAGCTTCATGACCTTTGGCTGCGCCAGTGCCGTGGCCTCTTCATCGGCCTTGACGGAGATGGTAAAGGGATTGACCCTGGATGATGCTGCAAAGCTTACCAATGATGACATTGCCGATTATCTTGATGGACTGCCCAAGGAAAAAATGCATTGTTCCGTCATGGGCCAGGATGCCTTGAGAAAGGCCATTAATGGCTATCGTGGTATCCAGATCCAGGAAAAACCTGGAGATGTAGTGTGTGAATGTTTTGGGGTCACAGATCTTGAAATTATTGAAGCCGTCAAGAACAAAAGCCTGGAGTCTGTAGAAGATGTCACCGGCTATCTCAAGGCGGGCGGTGGATGTGGAAAATGTGTGGAAAAAATTGAAGAAATCATAGAATCTGCCAAGGTCGAAGCCTGAACCGGGAGGAAAATATGAAGACGATATACACGGATAACAATGCCACCACAATGGTGGCACCCGAAGTATTGGAAGAGATGCTGCCCTATTTCTCTGAATTGTATGGAAATCCCTCCAGCATGCACTCCTTTGGGGGCAATGTGGGCTTGAAATTAAAGGAAGCCAGGCAAAAGGTGGCAGACCTTATCCATGCCGATATAGGAGAGATCGTCTTTACCAGCTGCGGCAGCGAGAGTGATAATGCTGCTATTTTATCGGCCCTGGCAGCCAATCCGGATAAAAAACACATCATCACCTCGGCGGTGGAGCATCCTGCGGTGAAAAATTTGTGTGAATCCCTGGAAAAAGAGGGCTACCGCACCACCTTTGTGCCCGTGGACAATATGGGACGTCTGGACACTGAGTTTTTGTACGCCAGCATGGATGATGACACTGCCCTTGTGACCCTTATGTGGGCCAACAATGAAACCGGGGTGATTTTTCCGGTGGAAGAGATTGCCCAAAAGACTTCGGAAAAAGGCATTCTGTTCCACACCGATGCGGTCCAGGCCGCTGGTAAGGTGATTATTGATGTCAGCCAGACCCCCATTGATATGCTTTCTTTGTCCGGGCATAAGATCCATGCACCCAAGGGAATCGGGATTTTGTATGTCAAGAAGGGGGTTAAATTTTATCCCTTTCTTAAGGGCGGCCACCAGGAAGGCGGTCGCCGTGCCGGAACCGAAAACACAGCATCCATCATTGGTATTGGAAAGGCATGCGAACTTGCCGGAACACATATAGAAGAGATGAATACCCGGGTGAAGGCCATGCGGGATTATCTTGAGGCGGGTTTACTGGAAAAAATTCCTTCGGCTTCGGTGAACGGAGAAAAGGATCATCGCCTTCCCAACACTCTGAGCATTGGGTTTGATGCGGTGGAGGGTGAATCCATTCTGCTTTTGATGGATCAAACAGGTATTTGCGCCTCCTCTGGATCTGCGTGTACATCCGGTTCTTTGGACCCTTCCCATGTGCTCATGGCCATGAAGGTTCCCTTTGAGTCTGCCCATGGCACCATTCGGTTTTCTCTTTCCACATATAATACCATGGCGGAGATGGATCATATCATTGAGGTCATGCCGGGAATCATACAGCGATTGCGGGATATGTCTCCATTCTGGAAATAGGGGGCTATTGATTTTTCTTGTTAAGTACCCGAGTGTATATTCCTTAAAATAAAACCGATGGATATATCTGTGGAATACCGAAAAATATATGTGTGGGTACTTATGAACCGTCCTTCTGGTATCGGTAGATCAGCTTCGGTGTTTCGATGAAGACCTTGGTGTCCGAAGGAACCGATTGGGTCAGCCATACATTGCCACCAATAACAGAACCTGATCCAATGATGGTCTCTCCTCCCAGGATAGTGGCTCCCGAGTAAATAATCGTATTGTCTTCTATGGTGGGGTGCCGTTTGGCACCTCGCAGCTTTTCTCCGGCCCCCGGGGGAAGGGACAGTGCCCCGATGGTGACATTCTGGTAAACCCGGACATTGTCTCCGATGATGCTGGTTTCACCAATGACGATGCCTGTGCCATGGTCAATGACAAACCGTGTGCCAATGGTGGCACCGGGATGGATATCAATGCCGGTGATACTATGGGCATGTTCGGACATGATTCTGGGTAGCTGGGGAATTTCAAGCCTGTGCAGAATATTGGCAATTCTGTACACGGTGATGGCATAAAGCCCCGGATAACTAAAGATTACCTCATCGTGGCTTTTCGCTGCAGGATCTCCCTCATAGGCAGCCATTACATCCTGGGCCAGACCGCGCCTGAGAGCCGGTATTTCTTCAATGACCTTCAGAGCCGTCTGATATCCCTTGTTTTCACATTCAACACAGGCCTGTCCATACCGAAGGCAGTCATGGCGCAGCACGTGGGTTATCTGTTCAGCCAGGATATCGTGGAGCTGGGAAATGGTCTGCCCAATGCTGTACTTCAGGTTGGCCCCATCGAGTTTTTCCCGGGAAAAATACCCGGGAAATAGAATCTCCCGGAATTTGTCAATCATCTCCTGGACGGAGGTGCTGAAGTGGATGGGTTCATCTCCGATGTGGGCAAAACACGCCTCGTCCTCCAGGCTGTGAATAATGGAATCTATCACCCTGGGAAGATTTTTACGTTGTTCAAAAATTCGCTTATTATTGGTTTTACAGGAGATGAGTTCCTCTTTAAGATTTTTCATTTTCTACTGCTTCCCCCTTCTACTGCTTCCCCGGTGGTTAAAAGCGTATTGGTATCTTGAAAAGTGGCTTTGAAAAGGTCGCATTTTTTGCATTCAGCAATTTTTTTCTGCCAGTTGCTGTGTGCCTTTCCGCTACAGATGGTGCCGTTGATAAACCAGCATAGATCGCCGGAGTTAAATTCCCAGGCAGGACAATGATTTCGCTTATCATCGGGGCAATGGAGCGCCTCCCAGCAGGGCACCCCTTCTGTGTTTCCGTGGGTGGCTCTGGAGATAAGAAAAAGCATCTGTCGTTCGACATGGTGGGGGATTTTTCGCCAGCCCTGTTCGTAGCTGTGTACCGCCTTTATGGATGTCCCTATGAGCTGGGCTGTTTCTTTCTGGGTTTTTTTCAGTGTTGCTCTTATTTTTTTAAATTCAATAGTTTCCATGATTGCTCTTTTTTCATTAATTTTGTTAGGACTGAATACTTCAGTCCTTTAAACAAGTCAGGCCATACTGGGACTCAGGGTCTTTTGAATATTTTGCCGAAAAAGAAGTGGTTTTCAGTGAGCGCAAAATGGTTTCCAATGAGGCTAAAATATACGTATATATGATCTTGTTGATTTAGTACAGATCTCTGGATTATATACACATTATGTTGGATATTAAATAACCCAATATCAAGATGTTGTATGCTCATTTTGTAAAAAGCGACTTAATCAATAGGCTCATATATATGGCAGAAGGGCATCATTGTCAATGATAATTTACCACATTGTGGTAATTTATGCTTCTGGTGATGTTTCAGCAAAGCAAGATGGTTCTTCAATATTTGCTGTATCGGCGAGGTCGGCATATTTTTTTTTATATGAAAATGAAGTGTCCAAGCACCCTCAGCAGAGCCCCCTCCGATGGGTAATAGGAACCGGCCAATTGGGCCGTCTAACGGTTCCGGGCCGGGCCCATTACCCGTCGGAGGGGGCGGCATGATATCATTTGGCTCTGCGTCTACGACCCAATATTCGTTGTGTCCTACAGGACATGCCCGTTTATAAGAAAGTTCCGCTAAAACTGACGGATTTTCATGCTTCGTTGGGGGTAGGCCAAGGCCAGAATACGGTCTGCCCGTGGCAGTTATTTAAAAGCTGTTCATCCCATCCAGCGCCTGGGGGAATTTATCCAGAAATCGGTAAAGGGTGGCCCGTCCCACTCCCAGATATCGGGCTGCTTTGGCTTTATTTCCACCGGTGAGTTTCAGAGCTTCTTGCACTGAGGTCATATTCAGCTTGGTTGATTTTCCGGTGGGCCCGGGGGAGGTGGCAGAGGGTTCAGGGCAGGCACCGGGATTTATATTTCTTAATTCCATGGGAAGATCCATGGGCAAAATTTCATTTTGTTTGCATCGAACAATGGCAAACTGCACCGCATTCTGAAGTTCCCGAACATTACCCGGCCAGGCATAATCCATCATTACCCGTACGGCATCTTTGGAAAATTTAGGCATTTCAGAGGCATTGTCCTTTTTTGCTCGTTCCAGAAAATGGGAGATAAGAAGAGGGATGTCATTACGCCGATTTCTCAATGGGGGTAGTTCAATGGGGATGACGTTGAGCCTGTAAAAAAGATCTTTTCGAAAATTACCCTTTTCTACTTCCTGGGAAAGGTCTTTGTTGGTGGCACTGATAATTCTTACATCCACATGGATACTCTTTTCTCCGCCCACCCTTTCTATGGTACCTTCCTGGAGAAATCGCAATAGCTTGACCTGAATCTGTTTGGGCAGCTCTGCCACTTCATCCAGAAACAAAGTGCCTTTGTGGGCCAGTTCGCATCTTCCTTTTCTCTCCCGGATGGCTCCGGAAAATGCCCCTTTGACGTGACCGAAAAGCTCACTTTCCACAAGCCCTTCGGGTATGGCTCCGCAGTTCACCGGTACAAAATGCGCACCGGCCCGCTTACTCTCATTGTGCAGGGCCTCTGCAACCCGTTCTTTTCCGGTGCCGGTTTCACCATTGATATGCACTGGATAATCATAGGAGGCCACATCCCTTATCTGCTGGAAGAGTTGCAGCATCTCTTTGTCTTTTCCAATGATTCCGGAAAAGGCGGTGAGTTCCTCGGCTTTGGCGGCCAGGGCGTCATGTTCGGTGGTATCCCTGAATGAGGCAATCACCCCTTTTAAGATACTTTGATCCATGATGCCGGTGATACTCATTTCAAGATGCCGGGTTTCACCATCCTTGGTGGTGATATTAATGGGATATTCAACTTTATCCTTGAATTCCGGGATAAGTCCACTGCTGCAAAAAGAGCAGCGTTCTCCGCAGAAAGGCGCTTCGAAAACCTGGTGGCAGTCATTCCCCAGGGCTTCTTGTCTGGAGTACCCGGTTATTTTTTCAGCTGCTTTGTTGAAAAAAACAATTTTACGATTCATATCATGGGCAATGATGCCATCCTTAAGATGATCCAGCACCAGCACCAGGCTTTTTTTGTCAAATATAAGATTTTCCATTTTTCATTCCCCTCTGTAGCCATCTCCCTTGTCGGTGAATGGCATGGGATGTTCTATTAACAGATACAGATGTGTATCACAAGCATTTGCCAATTACCATAAGAATATCCACTGAATGAAAATTAGATTTTGGGGCTTGATGTTCACATTCGTCTTCACACTTACAGCCACTCCCCATTTGAAGTGACCGAAATTTGGAGAAACGCCCAGGTCTATCTGAAAGTGCATGGGAGGGAACTCCGCGACCTCGTTAGGTGGGTTTTACTGTGCTGGGGCTTTACAAGGATGTCATGAAGGCTTACTTTTAAATTTCAATTTTTCTTTTTACTTTGTTACCTTACCCATGACGGTATGCGTTTTTTCATATAACTGCCACGGGCAGACCGTATTCTGGCTTTGGCCTGTCCACAACGAAGGATGAAAGAATGTTAGGCGTGCCTACTCTTTCATATAAAAGGCTCATACCCCCATTTAATGAAATGTTTCACCTTGAAAAATCAACATTTTTCAAGATTACTTTGCACTTTTTATGATCATTTTTAAAAGGAGAAATGCCATGACACAAATTACATTGAAAGGTAATCCCATTGAAACCAACGGCCCTTTACCAGCATTGGGAACAAAAGCGGCCAATTTTACCCTGGTGGGAACGGATCTTGGGGATGTGAATCTCACAGATTATGCCGGCAAAAAGGTTGTTCTCAATATTTTCCCCAGCATTGATACACCCGTATGTGCCGCTTCTTTAAGGCGGTTTAACCAGGTGTCAGGTGATTCGGATAATACCGTGGTGCTATGTATTTCAAGGGATCTTCCCTTTGCCCACACACGCTTTTGTGAAGCTGAAGGGCTGAAAAACGTGATTCCCCTTTCCGTATTCAGGGATCATGATTTTAGCAAGGACTATGGTGTGAGAATCACCACAGGTCCTTTGGCATCTTTGTTTGCCAGGGCCATAGTCATTGTGGGTGTGGATGGGAATATTGCCTATACGGAGCAGGTGCCGGAAATTGCCCAGGAACCTGATTATGATGCAGCCCTGGCAGCCCTTGGAAAATTGTAAACGATCTGATGCCGGGGCTCTGCTGTGAGTACCCGGCACCATATTTTTCCATTAAAGCGTCTACAAAATTTCATCACCGAATATAAGAACAGGAGACGCAGCCATGAAACTTATTTATAATATCACCTTGCTGATTGGTTTAATTGTCGCGAGTTACCTGATTCAGAACGCATTTGTTGACCAGGAGGTAAACGCCATGGATGAAAATCATAGCACTTTGGAAAAAGCCACATTTGCCGGGGGATGCTTCTGGTGCATGGAGCATCCCTTTGAAAAAATGGATGGGGTTCAATCGGTTGTTTCAGGATATGCCGGGGGGCATCTGGAAAGCCCCACATATGAAGATGTCTCTTCGGGCAGCAGTGGCCATCTTGAGGTGGTGCAGATCACCTTTGATCCGAAAAAAATCAGTTATGAAACCCTTGTAAACGTATTTTGGCAACAGATTGATCCCACGGATGATGGGGGGTCCTTTGTGGATCGAGGATCGCAGTACGGATCAGCCATTTTTTATCACACTGAAATTCAGAAAGGCCTGGCAGAGAGTGCCAAAAAAGCACTTGATCAATCCGGGGTGTTCAAGGACCCGGTTGCCACGGTTATTCGTCCCCTTGACACCTTTTATCCTGCCGAAACCTATCACCAAGATTATTACAAAAAAAATCCCCTGAGATATAAATTTTACCGGGGGGGCTCGGGCAGAGATAGTTTTATCAAAAAAAATTGGAACCAGAGCGCCCTGGAAAAATTTGAAGCGCAACTTAAAAAAAATACGACAGGGGACGACGCATCAACTGTCACTCCAGGGTTTGTGAAACCTTCGGATGGGGAATTGAAAAAAAAATTGACCCCCCTACAGTATGATGTAACCCAGAAAGAGGGGACAGAACGGTCCTTTAACAATGAATATTGGGACAATAAGTCCCCGGGGATCTATGTGGATATCGTCTCTGGAGAGCCACTTTTCAGTTCCACGGATAAATTTGCTTCCGGAACGGGTTGGCCCAGTTTTACCCGGCCCATTGAGGGAGGCGAACTGATTGAAAAGACAGATAAACACCTTGTCTTTGCCACCCGCACCGAGGTGAGAAGCCCCAAGGCAGATTCCCATCTGGGTCACGTGTTTGACGATGGTCCGGCCCCTACGGGGTTACGATATTGCATTAATTCTGCTTCTTTGCGCTTTATTCCCCGGGAAGATCTTGAAAAAGAGGGGTATGGACAATATTTAAAATTGTTTGAATAACTGCCGTGGGCAGCGCAAGGTAATTTTACCTGGGTTGTCCCACAACAAATTTAGCGGGGCTGGTTCTGAAAAAAAATCGGCCTTGCTTGAATCCTACGGGAAAGGGTCTGCACCCGGGCCGGGCTGAAACCGGCCCAGGTGCAGGAAGGTAAGAAGGTAAGTGTCAGGCACTTTTGATCTCAATGCGCCGGGGTTTGGCCGCCTCTGATTTGGGCAGATGGAGTTTAAGAACGCCATCGGTCAATTCGGCGCTTACTTTTTCAATATCAATGCTCTGGGGGACTGAAAAGGTTCGCGTATATTCCACATCCCCAAATTCTTCCCAGGTGGTGGCGCCGGCTCTTTCCAGACGACGAATGCCGGACAGATAGAGTTTGCCATTGTCCATATTAATGTTGATGTCTTTTTTCACAACCCCTGGCATGTCCGTGTGAAGAAGAATTTCCCCTTCATTTTCAAATATATCCACCATGGGTCGGATGGATGGCAGTTCATGGGCTTTTTTCATGTTTTCCTCTTCCCTTTTCATGATATTTTTGTTCTCACTCATGATAATTCTCCTTTTTATCCCTTAGTTGACATTGATCATTTTGGGTTTGGCTGCTTCTGCTTTGGGCAGCGTGAGGGTCAAAATACCATCGGTCAATACGGCCTCTACCTTGCTGCTATCCACTTCTGATGGCAGGGTCATACTCCTTGAAAAATCAAAGGTGCCGCGCTCTGATCGGTGGATTGAATAGCCTTCGGGCAGATCGGATTTTCGTTTTCCGCTGATTTCCAGATAATTGCCCTGGAGCTTGATATCGAGTTCTTCCTTGGCAAATCCCGGAACCTCTGCGCTAATGGCAAAATTATCCCCTTTGTCATACAGGTTGGTTCTGGGCATTCCGTCGCTGAGAACCCAGCTTACAGTGTTTCCCCGGGCCTTGCTAAATTCGTTGGACAATCTGTCAAAATTCCCCCGCATCAGATCCATCGCGCCAAACATTCGATCGATATCACTCCATCTTGTAAACATAATGCGTCCTCCATGATTTATTGTTTGTTTTTGAAACTCAACCTCTCCCATGGCTTTGCTGTTTTTTTAGGGTTTCCTTGATTCTGACTCTGGTGTCTGAAACAGCAATTTGTTTCCAGGTTGTTAATGGGTTCCATCAATTTTACTTGAACAAATAATAATACCATAAAAGCATGCGTCAATATATTTTCATTATTTTTTATAAAAAAATAAAAAGTAATGAAAAAGGACTGGTCTGTCTGTGATATAAAATGTCTCTTGTGTGTTGGAAATAAAAATGTCTCCAGAGTTCCATTTTTTTATCTGATTTTTGGGAAAATGGGAGACAGAATTGGTTTATTGTGCCAAAAAGTCTAAACAGGAAATACACGGCTGTTTGTTTTCATGGAAAACCCGAACAAGCAGATCCCGGATGAAATAGCTGATTTGCCCATGGGAGTTATTGACGATTTTGTTCTTGTCTGCCATTATAACCATCGGTTCGACCATTTTTTTATAACAATTTGAATTTATTGATATAAAAAATAACAAATAAAAACTCCAAATGAAATTTTATTTAGATTACAGTATGTTATGATGGCTACCGAACCGAGGGTTATAAATTGATTTTTCTCAAACAGGATTGATCGACGTTCTGCCCATGGAAATTAATTAAAAAAACTTAGGAACTTACATTGAAAAATACAATGAATATAGCTGCAATTATACCTGCGGGGGGGCTTTCTTCCCGGATGAAGGAATTTAAACCGCTGTTGCCCATGGGCAGCCAAACCATCCTTGAAACAAACATTGATCTGTTTAAACAAAATAGGGTGGATGATATTTTTGTGGTGACGGGCCACAGATCAGACGATCTTAAGGGGGTGGTTACAAAAAAAGGGGCGACCCCGGTTTATAATCCAGACTTTCGCCAGGGTATGTTTTCAACTATTTTAACTGGCGTTAAATGCCTGAACAAGGATTGTGATGCCTTTTTTCTGCTTCCGGCAGATATACCGGCCATCAGGCCCCATACAATAAGGGAAATTCTCCGGGCCTATGAGAATGGAAATGCAAAAATTATTTATCCCATATTTAAAGGGGGCAGGGGACACCCCCCCCTTATCTCCACCCAACTTTTACCGGCCATCATAAATTTCAATCAGGGGGGTGGATTAAGGGCTTGCCTTGCAGATTTTGAACAAGAATCCATAAATATTGACGTGTGTGACCGGGGAATTCATATGGATGCAGATACGCCGGAAGATTACCAGGCGGTTCTGGAAAAATATAAAACCATTGCGGTGCCGGAAGTTGAAGAATGTATCTGTTTGTTGGACAACAGCCCCATGGCAGATGAAAAAATCAAAAACCATTGCATGAAAGTGGCTGAAACCGCCATTAAAATCGCAGCCAATCTGGCTCCGGATGCCCCGTTGCTTAATATCCCCCGCATTGAGGCCGCAGCCCTTCTCCATGATATTGCAAGAAAATCTCCTTATCATGCCGTCAAGGGGGCAGACATTCTCAAAGAAATGGGGTTTTCAGATATTGCAGACATTGTTTCCGTACACATGAATTTAAAAACATCCCCGGATACCCCTCTAAATGAAACAGAGATTGTCTACTTTGCCGATAAACTGGTGAGGGGAGATCAGGTGGTCAAGAATTTTGAAAAACGGTTTAATGAAAAACTCAAGACCTTTAAAGACAATCCTGACGCTGTTAAAAACATCCTGGCCAGACTTGAAACTGTCTGTATAATAAAGGAGAAAATTTCACGGCATTTGAAAAATGCTGGCGGGTTTTCTTTTTAAAGGAAATTTTGGGGTCAGGCATGACCCCACACCCGACATCCATGGGCCTTGTGGACCCTTCAGCCATGATAATGGAAGAGATCTCTGTTGAACAGCTTGATCCGTTGCAACGGCTTCGCATTCGCAATGCCATTAAAAAATATGGTGGAGAGCAACCCTTATTTACCCTGGCAGATGAAGAACTGGATGGTGCCCTGGGGCTTTGCCGCACAGTGAACGGCATCCGACGTCCAACCATTGCCGGACTTTTGATGTTGGGAACCCCGGAGCTGATTCGCATGCACATCCCCGCCTATGAGGTGGCTTTTCAGGTATTGCGCGGCACCGATGTCAAGGTCAATGAGTTCTACCATAGACCCCTTATTGAAACTTTTGAAGAGGTTGAATCGCAGTTCAAACCGTGGGTGGTTGAAGAGGAAATACAGGTGGGCTTGTTTCGTGTACCGGCCCCGAACTACGACCGCCGGGCATTCAGGGAAGCCTTTGTCAATGCGCTGGTACACCGTGATTTCAGTCGTCTGGGGGCCGTGCATGCCCAAATTACCGATGAGGGGCTCTCCATCAGCAATCCGGGCGGGTTTGTGGATGGCGTTGATTTAAATAACCTTCTTGTTGCTGATCCCCGTTCCAGAAATCCCCTGCTGGCCGATATAATCAAGCGGATAGGGCTGGCGGAACGTACCGGACGGGGTATTGACCGCATCTATGAAGGAATGCTTCGTTATGGCCGTCCTGCCCCTGATTACTCCATGTCTAACCCTTTTACTGTCTCTGTTAAATTCCTCAATGTTGCCGCTGATCTTGATTTTCTTAGAATGGTGGTTGAACATGATGAAAAACTTGGCAACATGCCCATTGACTCGTTGATCATCCTCTCCCGATTGAAAGAGGAGCGGCGATTGACAACCTCTGACCTGATACCTTTTGTCCAAAAATCAGAGAGTGATGTCAGGCCAACACTTGAAAAACTGGTGGAAGCGGGTTTTATCGAAGCTCATGGAACGGGAAAAGGTCGTACTTATACACTCAGTGCAGCCCTCTACCAACGCAGCGGCAAGAGAGTTGAATATATCCGTCAGGCCGGGTTCACATCCATACAGCAAGAACAAATGATTCTCCAGTTTATTGATAAACATGGAAGCATAAAACGGTCTGAGGTTATGGATTTATGTCATCTCAGCGGCCCTCAAGCCTATCACTTGCTGAAAAAAATCTCTGATTCTGGAAAAATACTCAAGCAAGGGGAGAGAAAACATGCTGTTTACACAAAAAGTTTATAAGCTATACACGTCGTGTATAGACCTTATGCACTCGTGTATAAAAATATGCATAAGCACATCATATATTAGTTCCATATTTATAAGAAACTCCGTCCAAGAGGCTGTAATAATTGGGGTTTCAACTTTCGTTGTGGCTGGTGGTTACAGCCATGTATGTTTTGTTAGAAAATAAAACTTCTGGGCAACCTCAGCAGAGCCCCCCCCGATGGGCAATAGGAACCGGCCAATTGGGCCGTCTACGGTTCCGGGCCGGGCCCATTGCCCGGCGGGGGGGGGGGCGGCATGATATCATTTCATCGGTCGCATATCCGCCCAGGAAATCGCACAGCTCTTTTCGACCCATGGCGACCGCAATTTCAATGACCTGAAACAATTACTGGAGATAAATTCAACGGATTATCATCAAAAAGCATGTGAGCGTATCACCCAGGCTCTGGAAAAATGCTATGGAGATCGGATCATTTCATTGCAGCAGCTTTCCGCCACCTTCCGCCGGGGTGATTTACTTGAAATGTTGAGGGTTTGATATGAGTAGAGAAAATAGTACTCCCAAAATTTTTAAATATGGCTCTACCTGGCTGCGGGCAGATTTCCACTTGTGGTCGAAAATTTATCAACGAAGACATTTCATTGATCCAGGACATAATTGCTACCTGTGGGGGTATCAGCAGACGTGAGTTAGCGCATACCGTATGCGAATTACTGGAATGGAAACGCCCCAATGGCAAACTAAAAACCCGGGAATGCGTTGAGTTTCTGGAACGTCTGGATGCCAGGGACGTGCTAAAACTTCCTGAGAAGAGGAAAAGCCAAAGAATAAAAAGATTGGGAACGGGAATATGCCATTGAGCCACTTTTGGTGGAGACACTGGTGGATCACCAACGATTTCACGGGGGCTGCTATCGCGCTTCGAACTGGATAAAACTGGGAGAAACAACGGGTCGTGGGCGGTCGGATAAAACTAATACGCCCAATAAAGTCCTTACAAAGACCATTTTTGTATATCCATTGGTGGAAAATGCCATATGTCTGCTTAAAGAAGGGGGCATCTCGCTATGAACACAGCGCTGAACCTCTCTTCAAAGGAGAGATATGATCAGGGGCAGGAATATTTTAACACTATCGTACATTTTCTTGAATCTGAGGAGTGTCATTCAATGAAATTAAGCGGGTTGGAACAGGAACTTGAGAAAAAGGGTCGAGAACTGATGCGCATTCTTTTACAGGAGTACCTGAACAAACTCAGCCCCAACATTTGCGAACAACCGGTTCTTGGCTCAGATGAATACTGGAATTTCCATGAAGCCTGTGAATACAAACAAAACCACCAAAATCGATATGCTGACGGTGAAGTTCCTCCCACAAAGCATCCACAATTTTCATCCAAGAGATGTCATTTGAAAGTTATTAAAGGTGGAAAAATGTGACATTTGTTTTATGGTGCTGAAAAAGAGCCGCACCCGCGTGGTTTCCCTCAATGTGCTGAAAATTCTTTTATTTCTTTTTTGCCAAGCACAGTAGGAGTAGGTAACATTGGCTTTTTCTTGGAGCGTATGGGCATGATTTTCCCCTCCAAAGGGAGATTAAGCACCTCACGATAAAGAAAAACAATGGCATTCAAGGCCTGGCGCTGGGTGGATGCGGATACTTCCCCCTTAACCACCAGATCCGACAAAAAACGCTCCACGTGGTGCGCTACGAGATCTTGGGGA
>Ga0208900_1000025_pt1 | contig 93658 bp, 104 predicted proteins | sample AntAceMetag02UKK_FD_184763 | JGI IMG/M metagenome (GOLD analysis project Ga0208900, IMG submission 184763) | Saline lake microbial communities from Ace Lake, Antarctica - Antarctic Ace Lake Metagenome 02UKK (SPAdes) (version 2) | ecosystem: Environmental > Aquatic > Non-marine Saline and... | reverse complement strand
CTCGAGCCACAATGTGTCGTTTCGGGCCGCCTCTCTTTTGTAACTTTGTTTAGGCCACGATAGTGGCCTATTTTAAACTTAAATATTTGAAAATTTGAAAAGGAAAAAATTGAAGACTTCACCTGAACCGACGTTAAACCTGAAATTTGTTGAAATGATGAAACTATTAAATATTTATTTGAATCATTTTCCGAATCATGAAAAATATGCGTTATCTAATCTAATTAGACAAACGGCATATGAAATATATGATTTGATTACTGAAAGTCAAAAGAAATATTTTAAAAAGACAACTTTGACTAATCTTGATATATGTCATGAAAAACTTAGAATGCAAATTTATTTATCGTATTCTTTAGGGTATTTTAATTTTAAAGACGGACATAAATCGATTAAAAAAATTGAAGGTCAAAAATATCTTGCAATTTCAAATTTGATAGATGAATTAGGAAAAATGATTGGTGGGTGGATAAAAAGTGTTAAAGAGCATAAACAGTGGAATTAAATTTTTTTATGTTTTTTGACTATATAATAAGTTTTATAGGGAACGCTATTGACATGTGTGCTATCCGGTGGGAATTGGAACAACACGACGAATGCCGGTGTTTGGAATGTGAATTGGAACAACAACCGCACGAACTCGAACAACAATGTGTCGTTTCGGGCCGACTATAATACCTCAAACTCAGATATTGAGACAGTGGAATCATAGGGATAGCGTTTCCTGCAATATGCGAAATCAACAAAACATACGTTTTTGGTAGGCTAAAAGACCAGTTCGAAGATCAAGTATGTTTAAATTTTAGGACGTTAATTAATTGAAACGAATAGGGAATTTATTTGATATAGTGTTTAGTAAAAGAAATCTTTATTATGCATATATTGACTCAAGTAAGAGTAAAAGGAAGAAACAAGCATGTTTTAACTTTGAAATATCTCTTGGTAGGAATCTTGAAGAGTTGTATAATGAACTCCACGATGGATCTTATCGACCAAGATCATATAAAAAATTTACTGTTTATGAACCTAAACAGCGTATGATTTATGCACCAGCTTTTCGGGACACAGTAGTCCAACATGCAATTTATCGAATAATTTATTCAGTTTTTGATAAAACATTTATCGATCAATCATTTGCATGTAGAAAAAATATGGGTACTCATAAATGTAGTAAGAAAACACAAAAGTATATGCGTGCTTGTGGAGATAATGAATATACTTTAAAACTAGACATTAGAAAATTTTTTTATTCAATAGATAGGGCAATTTTAAGAAAACTAATTGAAAGGAAAATTAAAGATGCTCGATTAGTTGATGTAATGATGATGTTTACAGAAATGGATACTCCAGTAGGTATCCCAATTGGTAACTTACTGAGTCAAATTTACTCATTAATTTATATGACTCCAGTAGATTATTTTATAAAACGAGTTTTAAAAGTTAAAAAATATATTCGATATGTTGATGATTTTATCTTGATAGGAATTACACGAGATCAGTGTATTAACTATAGATTAAAAATTATTAATTTTATTGATAAAGAATTAAATTTAACATTATCTAAATCAACAATTCAAAAAATTAAGAAAGGATTGAATTTTGTCGGATATCGAACTTGGAAATCAAAAAGATTTATTAGAAAATATAGTCTTTTTAAATTTAAGAAAAAAGTTAAACACAATAAGCAATTGTCTGTTGTATCGATTTTAGGACATGCAAAGAGCACTAATTCGATAATTTATATGTTTAAAATTTTAAAGGATATTAAAAATGATATTAAAATACCAAAAAGTTTTAGTACAGTACGACGAAATGCACTCTTCTACTATCGTTATTGTTGAACCAGATTATAGTGAAGATGACACAGTAAGAGCAGTAGAACTTTGTACAATTGATGGGTACACTTATGTATATTGGCCCGGTGGATTAACTATTCCAGACCAACCAACGGAAATAGTTAATAATATTGGTGAAGTGACTTTAACAGATGAATTAAAAACACAAATTAAAGATAACTGCCCTCATGTAAAACTTTCATATCAACGTCTTCGTGATAGAATTCGATCTGTGTATAGTATTGATGACGAACAATACTTTTCAAGAATTTCGATTGGTTCTTTATCGGGAACTTATACAATGCAAGATGATGAACCTGGAGAAATTACAGCATATCAAACATTAGTTGAAGAAAGTCGAGAAACTGCTCGTTTAGAAAGAGTTGCTCTTGGGCTTGGATAATTTATTTTTTTATAATAAGTGGGGTATTTAATTAATGTATATACCTCACTTATTTTTGATAGAATCATAAATCTTCCGAGGCCAAAAAACAATTAAATAGAGGCTTTGTAATGCTCTCAATAGCCGAATTTTATGATGCAGCACCAGTCGGTAATCGAATGTATCCTGTATTGAATGATAATCCAATTATTAAATCAACACAAGAAAACAAACAAACTAGACAATCAAAAGTGAATAATAACCCACATTTCAAAAGAGAAAATATCAAACCAGGTCTAAAAGTCAAAATTGTAAGAAAAGAGAATCAACGAACTGAAAACTTCGATGTTGGTATAGTCAAAGACTTGCTGACGAATAAAAAAACACACACAAGGGGGATTAAAGTCCGTCTTGAGAATGGTGTCGTTGGTCGTGTTCAGGAGATTCTATGATAAGTATTCATGAATTGTTTGAAAATGGTGAATTAATACTTCAAGAAACATTAATTGATTCTATATTTAAATATATTGATTATGGTGGGTTAGAAGAAAAGATTGACGATGATGTGTTATTAGTTTTACGAGATAATGCAGGATCGAAATTCGAAGTAGATTTACAATATCGTCAAAATCAAGACCCTGGGTATAAAGTACTTATTGGAGAATATGTTAAACCAAACAAAATACTAATATATATACCTAAAAATCAAAAAGATGTAAATAAAATTTCAAATAAAGAATTAATTAATGTATTTCTACATGAGTTTTCTCACATGATTACTGATAGAAAGATACCAAGTCTAATTACATATAATGGGAAACCGATTAAATCTAGATTGCTTCCACCACCTTTTGGACAAATTAATTTTGAAGACAATAAAGAAAGAATAAAGCCATTATTAGATTATATGTTTCAACTTCGAGAAATGCCTAATTTTGCATTTTCAATTGGATTTGATTTAATTAATTATACTAAACTGACTACTGAAGAACTATATCAAAAAAATAGATTCATTATTAAACAAGAAAAAGAAACTGTCGAAAGAGATATATATTATTATAATTTAGTTGACAGTTTAAAAACTTTTTTTGAATTACAATATTTCACTAACAAGTACCATAAACTTGAATACTCACGCAAATTTATTAAGATGAGAAAAATGATTGAAAAGTATCGACGAAGATTAAAGATCTATACTCGAACTATTTGATTATTATTTTTGCTGACCCTAATGTTAATTACATTAGATTTTTATAATTATACCCAATATTTTAGGAGAAATCAAAACATGTTAGATTCAATTGTTAAATTTGTAGCAAGTGATGCTTATTTTGTATCGTCAGAAGGTCCTGTTGTTAATCTCCACACAGTAGCTGCATCTGCATCTTCCGCAACGGTCACATGTACAGCAAAAGCAGATATCGATAATGGTGATTATATCATCATTCCAACTCCTTTACTTACTTATGCTTTTTATATGGACACTGTTGGAGACACAACTGGCGATCCTGATGTTACTGGAATGACTAGTGTTCGGGTAGCAATCACTGGTGCAACTACTGCTGCAAGTGTCGCAACTATTCTTGCTGCTGCATTAGAAGGTGTAACTGGTCTTCTTACTGGTGATGTTAATACCGATGGTGATGTTGAAATTGATGTCGTCACTGCTGGTGAATGTGATCCTATTTCTGATTTTAGTTGTGGATTTACACTTACACAGGTTATTGGGGGTTCAAACGCAAATGGACTGCTTAAATCTGGAACACCAAATGCTGATAATCGAATTGTAGAAGTTAAAGACATTGCATATAATGCCAGTACTGATGTCCTTACTATTCTTGCAAAGATTAAAACGAAAGTTGTGACAGATAGTTCAAATCCGGAAAGTGCATATACAACTACTTATTCTTATGAAACTATTACTGACAGTGATTTTGTACTTGGATAGATTCTTTAATGTATCGTGTGAGTTAATCTATTAATTCACACGATATAGAATTATATTTCATCTGAGTCTAGAATTTGCCGAGGCCAAAAATGTTATCGAACTCAAAAATGTTTAATCAAACCTCAACCAAAGTCAATGCTCCAATGTTTATCTATTCCATTCTTTATGATAAACCCTCTAAACGAATAAGTGGAAGAGTATCCGATCACCCACATAAGTTGATTAATGGTATTGATATTGACAAAGAAGTTCCAACAACAGCAATCAAACAATTAATGAATATTAAAGAAATTCAAACAACTTCATCTTGTCAGGGAACAAATTTAGATCTTCCGACTTTCTTAATATTTAGACCAAACGATCAATCTATTGAATATGTGAAACAATTAGCAGACAATCTCAACAAACAATCAAATGTTAAATGTGGATATGGGGTTGGAAACCATGGAAAATATAGATTCGGGGTAACTGCTAAATTGTTTTACTCTCCAGAAACTAAATCAGAATTTGTAAAATGGTGGAATCAGTTACCTGGTAAGATTCAAAATAGTTTACCAAAATAATAGGAAATTAACTCATGTCATCAGTTCAAAGTTTATACGAGAGTTGGAGTAAAATATCAAGAGACTTATATGTTCATAAATTAGTCAAATCAAATAAAACTGTTGATAAAGAATTAATAGAACTTAAAAATAAAGGAATAATTAAAGATTTAAGTGATGTTTATATTTATTCTTTTATTCATCCAGATACAAATCAGGTTATGTCATTTACTGGTGGTAATGTGTTGATGCCTGGAATAACTTCTGAATTATTTATTTCTTACTTAAGTCCAACAAGAGTAGTTGCTTATAAAGGGGGTAATGTATCACAAGAATTTAGTGGAGAAAAGATTTCAGCAGATAGATTTATAACTTCTTCGTATTTATTTTCTGGTCAGAAAACAGAATTTAAAAAAATTGCGTCTTTACCAATTGATGTTATGTCGACAACTGTGCCTATTCCATTACCTCTTTCTATTGTAATGTATGAAAAATTTGAAATTGATATTGAAAAAAATAAGTTCAAAATTAACTATATTGAGATGAAACGGTTTAAAGCATGGTCTCTTCCACAGATGTTATCTAAATCTAATTATCTGTTCACTTATAAGTGTAAAGTTAAATAGGAGAACATTAACAATGATATCTGTTCAGAGTTTATACGAAAATCAAATTATTAGCGAAAGTGCTCTGCTCAGAAAGATTGGAATGGGTCTTGCGGGTATAGCTGGAATAACTGGAATGGCTACAGTTGCAGGATCAATTCAGGCAAGTAGACATAAGATGTACCAGAATTTAGTAGATAAACTAAATAACCAATCAATGAGTAAAAATCCAAGTGTTATATTGGGGTTTCTTTCTGGGGTGGTCCCGTTGGTTGGAGTTTATTTCTTTATTAACAAGCAAAAACAAATGGAAGAATTAAAAAAACAAATCAAAAATAAATTAAATGATACTGAAGTAAAACAACTAAACGATTTATATAATAAATATATATCTAGTACTGTAACAAATAAAGGATTAAAATTAATGACAGAGTTAGAATTTAAACTACAGAAAAAATTTACTCCAGACGAAATAGATATAATGTCTAATGTTTTAAACGAAAAATAGTAAACAACCAAAAAAGGAGAAGCAAAAATGGCAAACGAAAAATTATTTAAATTAACAAAGAACGAAGCATACTTTCTTAAGAAAATTCTTCCAACATGTAAGTTAACAGCTTATCAGATTCCATTATTCCAAAGTGTCATGGATGCTCTCGATAAACCGATTAAAATAAGTGATGAGATTAATAAAATGAATCGAGTATACCCTACTGTGTCTGATGATAGTCAACGTTTACTAACTCCAGCCCCACCAGTTGTGCATCCTCCAGTAACACAATCAATTCCAACTGAACCAATAGAAGATAATACTGACTATTTAAATAAAATCACAGAACATTTTCAATCCCCAGGGATGGTTAAACCAATTATTCAAGATAAACCAATTGAAACTACTGTTCCCGTTGTTGAAGAATCGGATATTGAAAATATTGAAGAACCAATAACAGGAATGTTTGATGTTATTGATAGTAGATCAAAGTAGAACAGATTTAAAATCAAAATTTATATATAAATAATTAAGTTAATATGTTTTTTAACACTTATCTAATTAAAATAGGTAAATATTATGTCCGATTCATTTAATACAACGGTTGCGATTAGTTATGTTGATGCAGATACTTCTGTAACTACTCGATTTATTAATGAAGCTCTTTCGGCAATTCCAGAAGGTTATATTAGTGGAAAGAAGACACTTGCTGCAAGTGCCGCTGATGTTGTCCTTTGTACAGCACAGAATTATGTTTTTCTTGTTGCGAATGCAGCAATTACATATAAAATAAACTCTGGTGGAGATGCACAAACAGGTGCAACGGCATTTCTTCATAATGGAGATGCAGTAGACATTATTGTAACTAATCCAAGTACAACAACATCAGTCACTATTGATTATGTTGCTATGACAACTGCTTAATTTTTGGAGACTTGTGATATGCTATCAACTTCTCAATTGTTTGAACTATCGACTAATACTAAATCTACTTTGAAACAATCTGGGAAATTGATTGGTTCTGGAGTAGGTGTTGGGTTGGTTGGTATTGGCTCTGGTGTTGGACTTGGATTGTCTGGTGTTGGTAAACTAGCTGATCGAACTGGACAAGTTTTATATAAATCGATTAATAAAAAAGAATCTCCGTTAGCTGAGAAAGAACCTATTAAAGATAGTCAAGAGTCTGAAAAACCTACGAAATAATATTAATTACCCGTCGTTCGTTTTTATAAATTTTGTACACATAACTTATTAACGGGAAGAGGTTTATTTTTACTTACTGAATCTTTGTACACTCTTTAACTAATCATAAATCTGCCGAGGCCAAAATGGATAACACTGAATCTATTGTTTCAAGACTTTCTACACGGTTTGGGAATGTTAAGCCGATAGTTATTAAACAAGGATATTCTAATATGTTAAGTAATCGACAAAACTTTTATAGAACGAAAGTAATATGCAACGGACCAATGACATATAGTGTACATAATGACATTATTCTAAATGAAACATTAATTGATCATTTTTTTAAAATATTTGGTTCAAATTTAATATATACTGAAAAGAATAAAGATGTATTAATTGATAAAATACATAATTTTTGTCAAAAAAATGGAATACATATAGATATAACACAAGACGATACTCAACCGACACATGGTCGTCTAGAAGGAAATGTAATATGTATTAGTTTCACTTCAAACACAAAAGAAAAAGAAATTATTTACATTACATTGCATGAATTGAGTCATTATATTACAAACTATTCATCAAGTAATAAATTAAAACAATTCATTACAGAACCTCTAAAATATGATATAAATATACATAATTTATATGATATGAAACAAGAACTAAATTATTTTTTATCTCCAGCAGAAATATCAAACTGGGCATTTACTTTATCGTTATCAATGTTTGAAGAGAAATATAAATCAGCTAGTATGTTTTACAAATTAGTTAAAGATGCTGTTTATGAAGTTAAATTTGAAAATATAAATAATATATTTTCAACAAAATTCTATAAAAACTTATCTGAAGATCTCCGACCATTATACCATTTAGTTGTTTATGTTAGACAATTAAAAGAATTGAAATTAGAGCATAGACAACGATTGAAATACCAAAACAAATTGATGTCATTGATTAAAATTTTGGATAAATATGTTAAGAGATTAAATAAGTTATTCAAATAATGTACTGAATCTTTATAAACTCTTTGTAAAGATCACAAATCTGCCGAGGTCAAAATCATGATATCTATGAAGAATATATTTATTAACCCGAATATTAGTTTGACAAAAATAGATAGTCAAACACAACAAGTTGGTCGACATAGTCATATTCCCGATAGTGAATTTAACCAGGCTCAATTACAATTGGGTATAAAAACCGAAATGGAGCATACTGATGATCCAGAAATTGCAAAAGCGATTGCAAAAGATCATCTAGCTTCGGAATGTTCGACATATTATACTCGTTTAAAAAAGATGGAAATTGAATGTAAAAAAGCTAAGGAGAAAAAATGATATCAACAAGACTGTTATTTGAATTCTCTCCTGCAGAAACAAAAAATATAATTACATTTTTAAAACCAACAGATCAAACTATTAAAGATTATAACAAAGTTAATCATATCATTGAATTTGAATGTAATGGTTATACAACAAAAGAATGTATGCTTCCACTTATTGAACATATTGCAGGAATAGGAAATGTAGGACATTCATTTGAAATTGTTGTCGATCCAGAATCTTCTGAAAATAAAAGAACATTTGGTTTTGATGGAGATGGGTCTCATCAAATTAAAAATATTAAAGTAAATTCAGTCGATTTGAAAAATATTATTAAAGGCAAATATTAGGACAGGCTTATGTTATCAACCTCAAACATTTACAAAACAGGATCAATTAATAGTTTACTCGAGTTATGTGAAACTCCGAATTTTGAATTTACACCTATCTTTGAAGTTTCTAAAAATGCTCCAAAGATATTAAAGAAATTAGAAAAAACATTTGGTGAATATTTAGAACCAAAGGCTAATTTCAAATCAATTAATAAAAAAGCTGGATTAATACTGAGTGCATTTGCTGATGCTAAGATCACTTTTACAATGAGTAAAGACGATATTGGAACAGCATATGTTTACCCACATTATAAATTTTCAACAGACACTCCAGTCAGAACAACTGCGAAAGATGTTAAAATCTTTGAAGATTTAAAACATATCAAAAAAGCTGATATTGTTGTTGACTATAAATTATTTTACAAACAACTGAAATTAACTCCTCCTGAATTAGTTGGGATTCATTCTCCATGAAATAGGTCATTTAAGTTACCACACTTCTTTCGTTCCAAATTTATTCAAAAATCTTTTGAGACTCTCTTTGTCTGTTATTGGTAAAGTTAATTTTATTGCATGGATAGTTCAATCACTTCCAACGCAAACAGCACGTATACTTGGAATAACAGTTACGTTATGTAGTCGAACACTTTCCATCTTTGAACATAAAGAAGAATATAAGTGCGATCAATATGCTGTCAAATATGGATATGGGGACGAATTAGCAGCAGCTTTTATTAAATTGAAGGAATTTACTTCAGGTAAGTTCACAACAAAAAGAAACATTTTTAGTAAAATGTTTAATTTCATTTCAACTCTTATTAATATGTCAACTCATCCAACAGACATTAATCGTATTTGTAAATTATCAAAATCAATACAAACAAATTATCATGATGCCTATCCGTTTCTCAAGAAGACACTTGATAAAAAATTAAACTTGATTAATTGTCAATAACTCTTTATATAGGTCATTCATCCGACACAACAAAAAGAAATTTAAGCGTTACTGATCAGGTAACTTAATTAATTGGAGATTAACATGCAAATTCATAATTTTTATAGTGATCTCCTGTTATCAATTCGATCACTGTTTGATAATAAAATATTCGCTAATAATTTTATAAGACATTACTCATTTAATATAGCGAATAGAACATTTGAATTATCGAAACGGGATTACAAACCAAATAGAGCACTACCGGCAGTAATAGTTAATTTAGAAGACGATCAATATTCATTTGGTGAAAGACCAACAACGGTTAGACATTCAAGTATTGAAAATACAAATCAAATTCCAGTTCTCTATGATCAAATAGCTAATAAATTAATTTATGTTCAAGAAGAACAAACAACAATAACTCTTAGTATTAATATTAATTGTGAATCACAATTTCAAGCAAAAGAAGTTGAGTTTACAATTAAACGAAATCTCCCACAAAATAAGTTTACACAAATTCATAGTTTCACTTCATTTCTTGAAATACATTCAGATATTCTTTTATCATGTGGTATGGATTTCAATGATCATCCAATCACAAACTTGTTCACTAAATTAAATAATAATTTGGGGGATAGTGAATTTTGTTTCTCTATGAACTATAACCCACTTATTAGAGTAGAATCAATTACATCAAACATTAGTTCATCTACTCAACTAACTTATCAAGTTACTATGAATTTATCTGTAATGATTCAAATGCCAATTTATTTCTTGCTTGATGAAATTAAAAATGATATATTAACAATTAATATGGATTTCTCACGATTTGGTAATGAACCAATATCGTCAAATTCAATGAGATCATTTAATCAACAGTCTGAGAAATTATATCTTGTCGATGCAAGTAAACAAGTACGAAGAAATGTATTGATACATGATATAACTGAACCTCAATATAATTCAACGACTTTAATAGTTAATGATATTGATTATACGCTGTTTGAAATTCATATTAATTCTACTGATTTAGTTATAAAAGAAAATTTTATTTTTAGATTTTTTGATATTTATAATAATATTCACACAATAACCCCAACATTGATTGATACTGATATTAACACAGTTAAATTTCAATTAACGACTACTGATTACGAACAATACTTTTGTGCGTCGCTTACATTGCCGATTATTGTTCAATTTGTTGAAGTTCTTTCTGAAGACTAAAAAAGCTTTAAGAAATTACTTTCATTTTTATTTATTTTATATTCTTTTAGGAGTTTTAAATTATGTCCGCATTAATCGCTCTTTTTAATACCGAAAACGATGCCCTGGTAGAAAGTGTATTTGTTGATTCTTGTATCGATCTGGTTTCCAATCTAGGTGATGAAGATATTGAGAAAATCAATGAGTATGTAACTCTTCTTGATAATAAACAAACCAAAGGTTCTCTGGAGCAGGAAATTTCAGAGGCTCTTGTAATGTTCATGGAACACAACGCAGCTCTCTATGGTACTTTTCTTTATGAGTCTACTGATGAAGAGATTGATCCTGAAAATGCAAAGACTATGCTTGAGAATATTCGATCCGCATTTGGTCGTGAGTTTGTTATGGAAGCCCTTTCTGACAAAGCTAAATCTCGTCTGAAAACTGCTGGTAAGATTGGGGCTGGTGCTCTTGCTGCTGGTGGTGCTGCTTATGCTGGTTATAAGAATCAAGAAAGTATTAAAGGTGCAGGCAAAGCTGTATGGAAAAAGATGATAGGCGAAAAAGAAGGAAAAAAATTGCCTCGTACAGGTACAGGTGGGAGAGATGGTGGAGAAACAGGACAAGGTTATGATTCTCCAGGATTTGACGGTACAGCAAATGAACGTACTGGAAGATAACACACACATATAATTGACGGTACAGCAAATGAACGTACTGGAAGATAACACACACATATAATTGAGGATTTAATGCTATGAATACAGAACATTGTATGGCATCTGCCATTTCTGCTGGTCTTGGTGCAATGACTTTTCGTAATCATCTTCGGTCTTTGACTGAAATTTCTGACAAAGCTAAATCTCGTCTGAAAACTGCTGGTAAGATTGGAGCTGGTGCTCTTGCTGCTGGCGGTGCTGCTTATGCTGGTTATAAGAATCAAGAAAGTATTAAAGGTGCAGGCAAAGCTGTATGGAAAAAGATGATAGGCGAAAAAGAAGGAAAAAAATTGCCTCGTACAGGTACAGGTGGGAGAGATGGTGGAGAAACAGGACAAGGTTATGATTCTCCAGGATTTGACGGTACAGCAAATGAACGTACTGGAAGATAACACACATATAATTGAGGATTTAATGCTATGGGTATCGATATAAATAAAATCATTGCAGAAGCAACACAAGATGAATCTGCAAATGATAAAAATATTGAATTGATGACAGAGTCAGTAGAATCTGATCAGGACCAAATTCAAGATACTGGGGAATTAGATCAGACTCCTCAATATGAAATGAATACCAACCACTGTATGGCATCTGCCATTTCTGCTGGTCTTGGTGCAATGACTTTTCGTAATCATCTTCGGTCTTTGACTGAAATTTCTGATAAAACTAAAGGTCGTTTGAAAACTGCTGCTAAAGTTGTTGGTGGTGTTGGTGCTGCTGGAGTGGCTGGTGTTGCTGCATATAAAAACCAGGAAGGTATTACTAAAGCATTTAAAACTGGGGTAAAATCAGTTAAGTCACATTTTGCTAATAAAGAAGATTCTGTTAAAACACCTAACGTTTCTACTGATACTGAAAAACCATCCCCCACACCTATGAAAACTAAAGTTGCTGTACCTGGTACAGTTGGTTCTGGTGAGGCTGCTAGAGCAAGTGCTGCTGGTAAACCTGCGACTAAACCTGGTACTTATTTTAAAGGTGGAGCAAAAATGGGCCAAGGTTCTAATACTGGTATGTCTGATGCTCGTAAATTGAATAAACTTGCACCTACTGCTAAGAACGATGGTGGTATGTCTGATGCTCGTAAATTGAATAAACTTGCACCTACTGCTAAGAACGATGGTGGTATGTCTGATGCTCGTAAATTGAATAAACTTGCACCTACTGCTAAGAACGATGGTGGTATGTCTGATGCTCGTAAATTGAATAAACTTGCACCTACTGCTAAGAACGATGGTGGTATGTCTGATGCTCGTAAATTGAATAAACTTGCACCTCATCAAATACTAAAACCAAAAGAAAATAACCCTGATCCTGATCGATTTAAAAGACTTCCTGGGCAAGATAAATTTGTTCCTAAACCTACTAAAGTTATACCAACTAAATTAAGTAATCCTGATCCTGATCGATTTAAATCCAGTATAAATACTAGAGTAACAGGTTCAGATTCAACTAGACTTAATAAAAGTATATCTGATGCAAATAGACTTGCTAATAATAAAAAATTTGCAAAAGGACTTTTTAGTAAAAATACATATAAATAATTATAAGGACAAAAAATAATGTTGTCCACAAAATACCTATACGAAATTTCAGATATAAATAAATCAAGACTTGGTGTAGCAGGTAGGGCAGCATTAGTTGGTGGAGCAGGATTCGCTGCATATCATGCTTTAAAAGGTAATGATGTTGATCAACCACCAAAAACTCCAAAAACTCCAAAACCTTCAGACGAAACTCCAACCAAACCTGCTAACTCAAATACACCAATTAAAACTAGAAGCGATCGTGCAGTTGGGCAAACTAAAAGTGATGTTACTAAGAATCCTTGGAACCCTTTTAAATCGCTTAAGACTCATAGTCCTGAAAAAACTATGGTTCCAACACATGCGCCTGAACCTTCAAATTATCGTCCAGGTGCAACGGGTCATAATCCACCTGTTAAGGCCAGTACAATGACAACTAAACAACCCCCTGGATTGAATGTTAAAGATCCTGGATCAAGAACTAGTAAATTAGGGCTGAATACTAATTCAGATAGAAAAAGAATGAATGACAATGGATTGTGAAATAAACGAACTAGTCCAGGTCAATATCAATCTGCAAAGACACCAGATATTAATACTGGTGGTCAAATGTCAGTTACAGATAGTCAAAAAAGTATAGCTGCTCGTAAACCAATGAAACAGGGCATTAAAAACTTTTTTACTAAACATTATAGTGGCGACCCAACTTACGATAAAAAATAAAAAACAATACATAGGAGAATAAATAAACATGTCTATCTTAGATACTATTTTCGAAAACGAAGACTTTCAGAATGTAATGACTGAAAATGAAGCTGTTCTTGCTGAAACAGAGCAGAAGATTAGTGACTTTCCCAAAGTTCTTAAATCATTCATCCTTGCTAATCCGAATGAGTTTCTTGCAGAAAATGGGAACCAGATTTATAAGAACGTCAAGACTTTTACTGAAGTTGCTACTGCTCAGTATATTCAGGAACTCTCTACAGTTATGTCTGAAAACTTTCAGATGCCCAATGATGTAGATCCAATTGAAGAGAATTCTGCGATTAATGCTTATCTTTAATATTTAAATTTAGTGGGAGACTGTATTAGAAAGTGCAGTCTTCCACTAATTTTTTAACGAGTTTGTTTTTTCAAGTGTTATATATAAATGCGAGGATTATTTTATGGATGGACAAGATATTACAGCGGTTGCAGCAACAGGAGCAATGGCTCTTGCTTATAAGAAGTATCTTGAAGCATTAAAACAAAAAGACAAACAGAAAGCTGATGACTATTTGACAATTCTTCAAAATAATAGTGGTTATACTGAACGATAATATATAGGAGATTGTAAAAATGATTAGTGTGGGACGAATTTACGAAGGATTAACAATCACTGGTATTGCTAAAGTTGGTCTGGGTATTGCTGCTATAGGATCACTTATTAATCATCTTAAAGGCAACGATGTTAAAGAATCTAATCAATTCTTTGATGAATGGAAGAAGAAATACCAAGATGTTAAAATTGAAGATGCTATCAATTCTGTTGTTAAAAAGGGTGGAACGATTGTTGAAGATTTAAAGAATACTGAGGGTGTTAAATCTTGGATAGATAAAATGTTGACTAATGAACAATATCAAAAATTAACAACACGAGCTAAAGATTTTGTCGATCAATTAAAAAATTAGACTATGTGGGGAAATTAAAATGATTAGTGTTGCGCCACTTTATGAAATTTCAACTCGATGGAAATCTCGTTTTAAGACGGCGGGTAAAATAGGAGCAGGTGTTGCTGGAGCTGTTGGTGCGGGAGCAATTGTTTACAATACTATGAAAGGTAATCCTAATGAACATTATGTTGACAACCAAATATTTAATAATTCAATCAAAACAAATAAAAAAGCAATTGATCCATATATTCAAAATCTTTATAATAAAATAAATCAGGATAAACCTGAAACGAATAATCCTTATATTGTTAAAGCAATTGTAAAACAAAAGATTGATAAACTTGAGGATTTCACTCCGGATATGGTAAAATGGGGTACTGAAGAACACCCAGGTAAATATGGACATACTTCTAAATCGATTAGTAAATATATTAAAAAAACAGATAAAGATTCTAAAAATATGAGTAGGCTTCCCGAATATAGAGAAAAACAAAAAATATCACATACAATATTTATTGAAAGAGAAAAATTTAATAAGAAAATGAATAACTTAGAAATTAAATGGAATAAGACGAACACTGACTTATCTATAAGGGCAAACAAGAGGGCATTTTTTCAAAAATTACATAACCAAGCTGATGAAATATTATCCAAAAAAGATGATATTGCTTATTATAAATACAGAAAGACATATATTGATAAATTTGATACACTTCCTCCTAATCTTTAAGTTATTTATTTTTTACAAATAAAAAACTCGCACACACTACAATTAAGTAATATATGCGAGCAAAGTTTTTTTAATATTAGCGTGGAATAAGAATAGTCGAAGTATTCATCAACTCATCATCAAAAGATTTTGAAGTAGTGCTAATGAATACAGTCGGTACACTTCTGCACCATTTGAATTTTGTATCTTTCAAACAATATCCAATATCTGAATACCCGTCTGTAAGACTAAGAACTAAAGATAGTTTATCCTTCAATTCGTTGTCACTTTCCCAATATTCTTTCTGAACAAATCTATAACAATCTTCGTGAGCGGTTCCACCTCCAGTATCGAAACCAATATTATTAATAAATGTCATAAACTCGATTTTATTATCGCTTTCGAATTGAATATTTTGAACTATTCTAGAATTATGTACAAGTACATGAGTAGTCTCAAAATTATCCAATGATTGGTTGACAATATAAGCAAACTTTTTTAATTCTTTTTTGCTTATGCTGCCAGAAACATCAATCCAGATAACTAGAATACCAACATTCTCTTTTTCTTCTTCCATAGAAACTCCAGGAAGAGTGATGCCATGAGGAGCGTAGTATTTATTAATTGCTCTCCAACTACGATCATTAGGCTTTAATATTGTATTTGTTTTAATTGCTTTCTCAACAAGAGTTTCCCATTTAATTTCAACCTTTAACAGATTACTTAAAAACTCTTTAATTGATCCATTAGACGATGTTCCTCGACCCTTTTGGTCAAGTATGTTATTTGTTGCTCGAGCATTGTTGATTATTTGCTCGATTTTCTCTTTTAACTTTTGCTTGTCTTCTATTGTTGATTGTTCATCAGTATTTGAAACGTTATTACTTTCAAATTCCTGACCAGTATTGCTATCTGTAATAGTTGTTGACTTGTCTGATTTATCAGTTTGCTTAAATTGTTTTTCATTTTTTAATAACCATTCATAAGCTTCTTCTTCAATACAATCGGGCATTTTTCTATCGAGTTCTGGAATAATATTAACACGATCTTTATAAAACTGGACAATTTTTAAATCTCGACAACTTCGATCAATTATATGATCACAAGCAAGATTATACAGTTCTTTGTTTGATTTATTTTTACTAAGTACCCCATGTCTCCTAAATATGTGAGATAGTTCATGTATAATCAAACCAATTAAATCATCTGATGTATAGTCTGGTTGTCCAACAAATTTTCGGCTTATATGAATATACCCATCTATTGGTTTACTTTCATCGAAACTTAATACAACGAAACCTTCATTCTCATAATCTCCAATTACCCATTCGTATTTGTATGACATAATTCCAAAAACTGCAAGTTCAAAGTCTCGTCTAAAGAATTTAATTTTAGCATGTTTAATCACATTCTTTATGTGTTGATCGATTTTTTCTTCTTCTGTCATTTTGATTACCCTCCAGTAATTAATTCAATAAATCTGTCCATAATAGTTGGATCTAATTTACCAATTTGATTACACACATTTTCATATATGTTTCTTTTATTGTGAGTTTTTTCATAATCGACTAATTCTTGAAACATCATATATCCAAGATCAGGTACATCATTAATATATCGAAATATTATATTTGTCAAATCAGGGATAACTTTCTTTGTATCTTTTAATCCAGTTACATGACTACAAAGAGCAAAACAAAGAATGTATTGATCTTGAAGACTGTTTGGCATTTTAAAATTATCAGACTCTTCAAGAATTTTTTTAATATCGAATTTTGTAAATATATCATAATACAATACAAAATCTGAAGTCGCCTCCATACTTACATGACCTTGACACATATAATGAATATCTGATGTCGATAGCTTCTTTTCAGATGTCCATGCTTCTTTTTGAGAAAGAAAATTACTAAGTCTGGTCCATGCTCTTGGACTTCCCCAAGGATTATCAACAACTTCATCTTCATGAAAATATTTTTGGTAATTTTCATTTTTTAAAAAAGACATAATAGAATAATGTATATTGTTCTTAATTGCAAATTTCTCTCGCCATTCTTCATACGTTGTTGTTACTGGCATCATGAAAATTCTGTTGATAATAGCTGAAAACATTGTCTTGCTTCCAGCTTTGTTGTGACCATGATTTCCAGCCATAACAAGTGCAACAGTTTTCGGTAGATCGTATTCTCTTAGTTTACGTTCTGTTAATAGCTCATATAATAATGCCATGTGGATTGATCCACAGAGATGCATATCATCAAGCAACCAGATAATCATGTCGTACTTTTTAACTGTTTCTCCATTAGAATCTAATTCAGTTTCTTCACTTAGTTCATAAAGTTTCTTCATGATAGCAGGAAATGACCATACTGTACCTATTTGATCTTTTCCATTTACTGTTATTTTAGTAAACTGAGGAATTCCGCTATGTTCTTCATATGGAGTGATTGCAAAGTGAGTTGACACAACCGCAGTTTTACCCATATTTACAGCGAGTGCTTGCATTGATTGAGTTTTACCTCCACCGGGTGCACCAGCAATATATGGAACTTGTACATCCACTCCATTAATTTGAAGATAACAAGATTCGACTGCCCACTGTACAGCTTCGTTGATATTCTTATACTGTACTTTTTCAGAAATAATTTCAGACATTAAACATTCTCCTTTTTAAGTTGGGAAAAATATGAAACAAACCAGTGATCTAGGAACACATTATGATATCCAGCCAATGGATTACAAATCTATTTTTAATGAATTTACTAAATCAGTTCATAATAATAGATTTATAATTAATTTAGATTATTTATTATATACTGATAATTTTGAATATGTTGATTTTTCAAAAGATGTTTGGACATTTCGTCCTGACTATTTTTGTGCGGATCATTATGATCATTCATTTGTTTATCCTGTAATTTTATTAGTAAATGGTATAAAAACAATATTTGAATTTATACCAGATAACATATCCGATAACCGAATTATTGCTCCAAAAATAAATAAAATAATTAAATTACTTTCAATATAAAAAAGTAGTTGAAATTAACTGACTATATATGTTATTTATATATAAAAACAGCAAATATTAAAATTTTCAGATAAAGGATCTATACTATGTCTCAAGAACTTAAAGCCGATAATATCGATTTTAATAGCAAAAAGAATGCTGATATTAATAAAACATATAATAAAAAAGGAGACATGATAGTTTATACAAAAGATGAATTTAACTATACAGAATTTTATGATTTGTTTGGTTTATATTTATCTAAAATGCCAAATAATTTAATGACAAAACAAGTTAGTAATTTGTATACTCGTAAAGGTATATTTGCGGGAATGCGATTAATTAAATCAAATATTTATCCATATTCTAGATTGATGATTAGAGATAAGAAAATAAACGGTATTATTCTTGATACTCAACAACTTGATATTAAATTAAGTGGAGAAACAGACAATATAGATAATTGTGTATATTCAACATATTTTTCAATGATTCGTGCAGCAATTATTTGTAATGAAGATAATATTCTTGGTGATTATGATTTTCATGCTCTTGTGATTAGTTATTTTTATTATACTGTATTGAAAGCTTTTGGTCAAGCTAATGTTTTAAACAAACAGCAATTGGATGGTATATTGTTAGCTTGTGGTTATCTGTATCTTCGTTATCATTTATGTATGAATCATTCTGCTGCAAAAAATAGAGTATATAAGATATTTGATAAGATTGATAAAGATACTCTTAAACTATATTCTCCCAAGTTTGAGTTGTTGACAAAATATAAACAACTTAAAGATATTGGCAAAGTATTGATCGATTTAGAAATTATTTCTGAAGACCCAAATAGAATTTTAATTAACCTAATTCAATTATTTGGTAAGACTCATTTTTATAATTTAATGGGTCCTTTGAGTTACGTTGTTGGATCAATTGTGTTAAGTAATTACCCTTCTGATTTATTTGAGAAGAATGTGATAATTAATAGTAGACTCCAAAGTAAAATTGAAAATGAAACATTAGCTTATTTGAGTAAAACTTCATTTGAAATTCATAAGATGAAAATTTCAATTTGGGGATAATGAATTTAAAAGGAGAATATTGTGTCCGTCCATACAGATATTGTTTTACAAGACAAAGAATTTATTGGAACTATTATACCTAAAGGGTCAGATAAAGAATATGATGACGTAAAAATGAAAGGACGATATAGAGTCCATATTCCTGAATTGATGCCTCATATAGAAAAAGATGAAGGTATTATGTGTAAAAATCATACACACAATTGGCGAATGACACCTTCTGATGTTGGAGAATATGGTAGTTATTATCCACTTCATTCTGGTACTCATGTAATAGTTAAATTCTATACGAATGATTTGCTTTCTGGATATATTGATAGAATAATTTCAGATTGGAAAGACGATAGAGATGTTCTAGGTCAAGACTGTGTTGATGTTAAATCTGTTCCGACTGACCGTGATGAACAGTACATAATCTTTAAGACTCCCAAAAAATGGAGTATATTCTACGTGAATGAGGAGACGGAGAAAGAACCGAACACAATTTATTTAGTTTATAATAGAGACAACGGACCAAAAAGACGAACAGTATTTCGAATTGATGAGAGTGGACTTAGTTTTGATACTAGAGATAATCGTAGGGTACGAATTAGAATGGACGATAACCAACAAGTTGATGGTGATCAAACAGAATTAGTGAAGGGATACTCAACAGAACATATTGATGGTGATAAAGATTCACATTTTCATAGTAACGAAATTATTGAAGTTGATGGGCATACCAATATTTCTAATCATGGATATATGGATCGTTGGTCAGGGACTTCTATTAATTATGATGCTCCAATTATTAATTTAAATTGTGGGATTGCGGCACAAACATCTGCAAAACCAAATACTTCTGTACGAGATCTTGGACCACAAGAAACAAGTGAATATGATCTAGCAGATACAGTACGAGAGGGTAGACCATTAGTTACTGGTGATAAGTGTGATGATGTGACAGATCATTATAATATTGAAAAACGTGACGGTGAGTCAATGGATTTACCAGAGTAATACGACAATAGGAGATAATATATGTATGTGTATCATTTCGGAGAATAGAACATACGAAATGTTAAATGAAGAACGAGTATTATCTTCGAAAGACGATAACTCAGTTCAAAATAAATTCACAATTAAACCGGAAGGTATTCTATTAACAGATACTTTCAATAATCCATTTTTTCCAATTCCTCGACCAGCAATTGATACAGCTAAATTTGATTTAGCAGATGTTTATAAACAATATCAAGAGTTTTATGGGCAAGGAAAAAGTCTTTATTTACCTTTCCATTTTTGTATTACTTTAGTAGGAAAACGATATTACATATTCAATACTCGACCAATTGATATGAAGTTTCCAATAGATTCAAAATTTGCCGAGGCCAACAAAAAGAAAAAAAATATAAAATGGGACAATATAACGGAAGTATTTTTTAAATATAAATTGTTTGATATAAGCGAAGCAATACATGTTTGTTTGATAGGTAATTCTGAGTTAGATGTGTATACAAATACATTATACAAACTAATTGGTCAATCTTGTATGTATCCAATATTGAGACAGAATAAAGTACATGGAAAATTATATCAAAATGTATTAGGTTTAAATTTAGGAAGAAGATTCAACTTAAACATCATTAACAAATATCTTACAGTCTGAATTAAAATTATCATATTTTATATATAAATAATTAAATTACAGGGTAATTTTATTTTTTATGTAAATTATTTTTATACATTAACTTATTTATATTAACTGTTGGAGGTCATACGTTTGCTATGCTAAGTAATTGTTCAATAGAACCAACGCAATCTGATTTTTCCAATGACTATAATGTTCAACCAAACCTTCCATCATTACCTCTTATTGTAAAAGATATTAACTCTCCACCAATTAATACTGTACCTTCAATTAAACCAGTAAGTTATTCTGATAAAAAAGGTTCACCAATAGTCGTTACTCCAGACGATCCTAATGTAAAAATTTGCACTAGATTAGTTGAAGATTATTTATCTACTGAACTTTGGCACATCACATCAAATAGTGATAAATATGGATTTACTTGTATTAGTAAAAAAACACTAACTCTATTTTTAAATAAATTAGAAAGTTCATACGCTAATATTTTATCGAAAGAAGACCAACTAACTAAACAGATGTATTATTTACATCATTTCTGTAACGGGCTCTATCAATATAATGACAATATACTAAAACTATCTTATGAGCGTTTTAGATCTAGTGTATTATTTCCTAATTTGATGTATGTGTTGATTAGATACTATACTAAAGCTAAAGGGTTTTTACAATCTATTAACCGTAAAATCTTTAGTGAATACCAAGCGAAGAACAAAGGGATAATTAACAAATTCATTTCTTCATACTACATAGATGAAGAAGTAATAAAATCAGATGTTTTATATAGTTTCCTAGGAAATTGTCTTCGTAAGTTCGATCCCCTGTCCCTTACTAATTTATTTGGTTTTTATAATAGGTCGATACGAAGTATTTACTTTTATTACTTCAAAACAGATAGACATTTTAATGTTATCTTTATGGAGATGGCTGACATTGAAAAGAATATTGGTAATTCATATAATATACCAGCAAGATTAATTCATTATCGTGATGTATTATATGAAATTCAAATTGAGAAACTGTGCGAGAACTCAATCACTATGAGTCAACTTGGATATAACTATGGTATATTCAAAAATGTGATTCTAGATAATGAGTTCCAGAGTATGTATTTTTCAATCAATTCAGATTCGTTTGTAGCAAAAAATAATCAATATAAACTTATGAGTTTGTATGATGATGAGAATTCTAAGAATTTTGAAGGTTCAGATGAACAAAAGTTGTTGGATGAATTGAAAAAAATGCCAATGATTTATAAATTGCTTCGATCAATTCATATAGTTAATCCAAAAAATAAACCATATGACACAACTATAATTAAAACTGATTTAGTTAAAATTATTGTACTAGAAGAATTAATGCATCCATTTAAACATCTTTTTTCAGATACTCATATACAAGAAATTCTAAAGAGTACTGCTGATAATTTTGTTAATAAAATTTTATCTGGTGAATACATTAACCCAATAACATTCACAACTATTAAGATAGGTCATTATAGTTTTTTGACACAACTAAGATCATTTATTAGACTTTGTATCCGAGAGCTTGGTATTCGATAGGTTTAGGGTTATTAAAAAGGACAGATATGTCAAAAAAGAAAAAAGATCAAGATTCAGAAAATAGCGGAATTATTAAAAGCTTTGATAATATTTCAGATAGACTCGATCAACAAATTACTTTGATCACTGGTAAGCAACAAGAACTACAGAATTATTTGATAATGATTGATAATCATATAATGCATTTCGATCAGATGATACAACAAGAGATGCAGAGTAGTCAACCGGATTTCAAAAAAATTAATTCATACAGATCTGCTTCATTCAAGAATATTGAACTAATTTCGGTATTACACGCAACATACAAAGAATATGAAAACACGAAATTCCGATATTTCAAAGAGATTAGTGACTCTAATTATAAGAAACAGAAACTCATTAGTGTTGATATTAAACGAATTGGTTCTTCTGAGGATATGAATGGCGAGTTCTATAATATAATGCGGAATCTGTCCAAGTTAAATATAGTTGGTGGTGAGGCACGATCACAGATTGCTGAGAATGATAAAATGCTTGATGTGGTTAAATCAGGTTTGGTTGATGATGAATATGAGATGTAGATTTTAGGTTTTTTTGATTTGTTATTGAGAGCATACATTCAATTGTTCTCGATAACATTTATTTTTTATTTATTTTTTAAATAATATTTGTTAAAAGGAACTTTTAATGTCAGAAGAAAAACTAACAACAGATCAATCTAATTCAATTGGTGCTATATTCGAAAGTGTTATCACTAAGAAGTTCGGGAGTAAAATTGCTCCCCAGCCCATATTCTTTAAAACTGGTATTAAACATCTTGATGCTTTATTAGGTAATGGGATCATTTCTAGTGGACTTACAATGTTATCAAGTACACCGGAAACAGGTAAGAGTACCTTTGCTTATCAATTGGCAAAACAAATGATAGATACTCATGAAAATTCAATAGTTGTTTACCTTGATACTGAAGGTTCGGGTAGTGTTACTGAATCCAATGATGGTATGGTATCTCGAGTAGATGCGTTTGGACTTAGAGATTCACCTCGTTTTTCGTACCACGCCATAATTTTAAATATTATGGAATTGTTTGAAGTAATTCAAGAATTAGTAGATACTAAAAAAGCTATTGAAGAAAAAACTGGAAAAGAAATATTACTATTTATCATATGGGACAGTGTTGCTGGTACCCCGTCAAGTAAGTCAGATACTGTTGATAACCCAAACCAGCTAATTGGGTTAAAAGGTCGACAATTGTCGTTTTTGTTAGATAAATATTTGCCTCAGTTAAAATTCAACAAAGTATTCCTTTTAGCAATCGATCAGGTCCGTGCTAACCTCGTGATTGATGGCCCATTCGCACCGAAAGAATCGACTGTGGGTGAATTTAAAAATTTAAAAAGTGCATCAAATATATTCAGCTTACAACATAATACAACTCAGTGGTTATTCTTTTCAAAAACAAAAACAATAACTAAAGATTCATTTATGGGATTAGAAGGTTGGATTATCTCCATTTTTACGGAAAAAAATAAAATCGCACCAAGTAAGAATTATATCACGTGTGTGTTTGATAAATTTTCAGGAATTGATGTGTTTTGGAGTTCATTCATCTTCTTATCTGAAATGACATATAAAGAAAAGAAAACACTCAAAGTTGATACTAAATTACCATATCCGCTACTAATCAAAACTACGGGTAAAAAATCAACATTGAAAGTGGTTGATAAAGCAGGATCTGTTTTGTATACATCTGAATCGTTCTTCAAAAAGAATGCAAAAAAGATGTATAATGAAAATGCAGAATTCAAACAATGGTTTGATTATGCAATGGATTTGTCATGTTATGAACGAATTACCAACGGTATGTTTAAAATAGACCAAAGTGCTCAATTGCAAACAAATCAAGAAATACCAGAAGTAAACGAATTAGATATTGAAATAGAAAATCAGTTAATGAAAGACCCTGACCAAACCCAGTACGAACAAGAAACACAATCTCCAGATCAACTAACAGAACCATCAAATCATATGTCAGACGAAGAAATTCAGCAGCAAATCTACCAAGAAACATTATCAACACCATCTCCAGAAGAACCGTCACCAGAACCAACAGAACAAGAACCAATCATCGAAGCATTTGACACAACGCAAGAAGTCCAAGTAGAAGAACCAGCAGAAGAACCAGTAAATATACCACCGTCAGAAGATTATAATTCGGTGTTTTAATCAATCGTCAGTAACACTAGTTAATAAATAGTATACGTCGGCTACCGCCAACATATACTATTTATTAACTATAATTAAATTAATTAATTAAACAAAATAATATTCAAAATAAAAATATCAACGAATCATAAACAAAAATAATCTTTCTAAAATGCTCAAATCTATTAGGAGACATTTAACTCATGGACAGAAGATTCTTAAAAGAAATTGCAGAAGGCTATATCACTAACCATGATGTGTTTTCTGAATTTAAACCAAAACAAGTAGACTTAATTCGGGAGACAGTATACAGTGACCTGTGTGAAGTCTGTGATGAATTGAGGGATGAAGATGAACCATTTTATAATGATCTATATTTTTCGAATAGATTTTATCAAAATGATGTGTTTGAAAATTATTTGAATATTCGGTATAGTTCAGCAAAACATAATAATGAAGTTCCACTTGAAGAAGGGTTTACTTCTGCGGTTATTGGAACAGGTAGTCTTCTTTGGAAAGCTGTAATGTATGTTTATACATTACCTGTTACTTCACAGATAATACTGGTGGGACTACTGATTGGAGCATATTGGAAATTTAACGGAGCAATTGGGAAACAATTCTTTAAACTGCTAAATAAGACAGGAGATATTCTTAAAACCTTTGGTAAACTCATTGAGGGATCAGGCAAAAACTTTCAATTGCGATATGCTATTATTCAGAAAAATTTTGATCATTGTTATAAACGAGCAGGGATTACAGAAGATTTAAAAAATATCAAGTTAACTGATTATTTTAATAAACATAGTGGATCTAGAGAAATTAAATATGGATGGATGGATCAAACATCAGTATATAAATTAATTAATTGTTATGTTGAAACAACTATTGATGTGATTAAATTACAAATGCGAATGTATTTAACTTGCATCAAGGCAACGAAAGGATATTCTGAAATGTCTAAACTTAGTACAGCTGAGTTTATGGCATATCTTCAATCTTCACAATATAAACAAAATGAATTTAATCTTGAAATTACTTGTTTTGAATATTATCGAATAGCTTCGGAACAAATTGCTCAATTTGATGATCTTCTTAACTATTTTTATGATCAGGAATCAGAAAAACGTCAAATGACATTGAAATTAATCAGTTCAGTTGAAGAAGCAAGAAATGAAGTTGCAAGAGTCCAAAAAGATACACGATCTTTTTCAAAGTTTAAAACAAACACCAATCCAAAAGGAGTTCAACAAAGTTCTTCTGGTGGATTTCAAAAGAAACCATACAACAAGAAAAAATATTAACTAATTTTTTAAAATAAGGGAAAGTTAAAATGGGTGTTAAAGCGTCAATTACAAAAGTGTCTCGTCAAGATAAAATCAATAGATTAACTGGTGCTCTTGCTGTAAGTATAGCAAAAAAGAGAAATGATCCAGATGTTAAAAAACTTTTGAAGTATAAAAAATTGTATTTTCAGTTTAAAGCAAAAATAAATGCAAAATATAAAAATGCAAGTTCGGCTGCTGCAAGAAATTCAATGTGATAATTTGTGTAATTCATCTTTTGATATATAAATATTATAAGTAGTGTTTTATTTTTGACTGAAACATAATATTTAAAAGGAGAATTTATGAGTAATTTTACCGGTATTTTAGATCTTTTAGATGAAGACACAAATCGGGATGCATCACACATTTCTGCAAGTGAAGCAAGTAATCATCAAGGTAGTGAACAGAAAGTTGGTGATAAAACAAATGTGATTAATCCTTATGCTACCGATCAAGTTTTAACACCGGTAGTTGAACATCATATTGTTGCACAAGAACCTGGTAAACCTTTTGATGTTGAACTCTTTACTGAAGAGATAAGAGCAAAATCTGAGAAAGATAACCGTTTAAGACAATATTATAGCAGCACAATTAGTGGTTACAGTATTGCACATGATTGTATTGGTGCGACAGTTTTAAAGATTATGAATTACCCAGTAAAAAGTTTTGCTCACAAATGGTTGCCTATTGTAATGCGAGCCTCTCTTGGCAATGCTGTACATGATTGTATTCAAAAGAATAGTGATCAATTCACTGAACAAGAGAAATCGATCAAAGTTCCGTCTATTCGTTGTTCGGTTAGATTAGATTGTTTGATTGGAGATAATATTTTAGTTGAAATTAAGTCATGTACTTATACTGACTATAAAAAGATAATTAAAAATCAAACTCCAAGGATTGAAGATTTCTATCAAGTGATGATGTATAAATATTTGCTTGAACATCATCTTAAAGAAGCACAGGCTCAAACGCAATTAAGAACACCGCCACCGGAATTGGCTAAGTATAATATAGATACTTTACAATTGATTTATGTTGCACATGATATTTGTGCATCAGATGCAGAGTCGTTTAGTCAATGTTTAAAAATGGCTACTGAATTGAAAAAATTATTAAACTCGAGAAGAAATAAGTTTTTCTTCATAACTACAATCACATTAAAGACTTCGGATTTTGATCCGAAACCTTATACTGATTATGTTATTAATAAAATCAAAAAAATTAATTGGTATATTGATAACAATAAGATTCCAAAGCTTGGTGATGAGTTTGTTGATGCAAAGAAATGTTTCTTTTGTCTTTACGCTGATCAATGCCCAATTAAGAACGGTTAAACTTTATTATACGAAAACTACTAGGTATTTACTTAGTAGTTTTTTATTTATAGGAGGGAATTTTCATGATTTCTACTTCTGGTTTACACAGTCCTAGTATTGTTAAACCGAACATTCCATATTCAAGTAAACGAGTTAAAGAATTTAATCAACGTCAGAACTATAATCGTTTACATAAGAAAAATCCAGCGACCCAACAAAATTTAATCGATCGTAAAATTACTCCTATTAACTCTTCTAATAAACCAATTGAGTCTTTAGAGAAAGGATAGAAAAAATGAATATTTCAGGACCGCAATATTCATCAGCAACAGTAGGACTTCGTCAACCAAAGAAAATAAAAGATCAGCAGTTTAAATTAGTTTATATCTATCCAATGTTATGTGATAGTTCATTATCGAAGTATAAAGACTTACTTCGGACGTTTTTATCTGTATCAGTATTGAAAGAAATCTTTACAAGTAATAGCATTAGTTTTTTTAATATGGGAAGCAACATTGCTCCATTAGTTGATGAACAAGGTAATGTTATTGATATTGATGATCATGTAATGTCTAGTATTGGTAGTAGAGGTTCTTTTGGTGCAGATAGTCCGTTAAAAACAAAACACGACATACAACAAAATGTTAAATTTGACATACAAGAAAAGATTAATGAACGGTCTACATATATTAAAAAATTATTAAATGTTGACCCAGCATTAAAAATATTTAAACCGTATGTTGAAATGATAACAATGAATAATTTTATTAATATTCCTGTTGTTGTTGGTACTAAAGTTCTTGACATAAATAAAGTTGTATTATTGATGGTCTTGACTGTAGCTGTTGCTGATAAAAAATTGTCAATGGATTCATATCCAGATATTCAAAGAATATTTAGGATAATAAAACAAACTTCAAAAAATGATTTAAATAGTATTTTGAATCACTTAGTTGATATTCCAATTAAAGATAAAACAATTAGAGAAAAGGTACTTGGATTTTTTACGACTGGTAGAACGATTCCTAATCCGTCTAGGAGACAGCGTGCAGTTGGATGGGTTAACAAATTACCGGGGACATATTCGAGTAGTATAAAAGATAAACGAACAGCATTAAGTGGACCAAAAACAAGATTACAAGACTCAGAAATACAGAATGTTCCAGGGACAAATCAATTATCTGAGTTAGTTGATGTTTCTCAAAATGATGTAAGTCAGGCAGAAATATTTTTTAAGTTGAGTATGGATCCAGAAACACTTGCTAGTCAGTTTGGGTATGACTCTTCTCGAGGACAATTAAAAGACACATTTACAAGAATTAATCCAAGGATAAATAGAGTTTTTGAAGAAGCAAATACGCTGTTTGCAGATACTATTTGGCCTAGACATATTGTTCCAGTGATAAATTCATTTCTTTATACAATTATTCCAAGAGATAGTGGAATAAATGTTTCTGAACTTGTTATAGCACTTCAAAACGGTGACCCAACAACTAAAATCAAAGGTATCTTTGGACCAATACTTGATTATATTACTAATGATTTTAAGAAAGAAGTGAATAACACTATTGAAAAACAGGGGCCAGATAAAGCTGATGAAACATTAGATAATTTAAAAGCTTTGTGTGCCGATCATTTTCCTGCGTCTTCAAACAGTATCGAATACGGACAATCAGCTATTCAAAGAGTTGCGTTAACTGGTCCGGATTACACAATTGAACAACATATTGAATATGAAGAAACATTTGAACGAATTATAACAGAAGATGCTTCTCATATGCATGTTGTTGAAGCGGCATTCAAACAAATTTTACCAAATAGTTTAATTGATGATTTATTGGTTAAGCAAACTGCATCAGTAATTAATGATGGATTAAATAGTGTAATTACTTATCTTAATACTATTCCAAATTATCCAAACAGTACTCCATTTTTTCAACATGAAGGGGTACAGACGACAGCAGAATCACATATTTCAGCTTATATTGCATCAAGTAAAAAACAAATCATCTTCTATATTCGAAAATATATTCTTTATATTGTACAATATATTCTTTGTAAATATGTTAATGAGACTAAGGTTGCTGTGACAACAGCTAAACATGACGTAATCGATACCAACAATTATTCATTGATAATTCCACTTGAAACTGTTATGATGCTTGCTAATGCTTATGCAGCAAAGAGTTATAGAAGTCTTTATAATAAATCCATTGCAGAAAGTAATAGAAATGCAAACGATCGAAAATCTATTAACACTTCCGAAGAAATGAGACTAGTTAAAGATTTAAGTCAAAATTATGTAAAAGGTATTATTAAATTTATGTATAAACAATTGAATATACCTAATCTCTTTGTGGTTGATGAATCTCGTCAAGAAGTGTGGCATAAATTAATGTACCAATCACAAGTAAATAAAATTAAATTAAACACAATTGAAACTTATTCAAAAAATATTTTGAACAATTATTCTGGTAATTAATATTAGGAGACTTACCCATGTTATACGACGACGACAATTTAATCTTTGAATCTTCACAAACTTTGAAACGAATTAACGAATCCAAAACGTACAAGAAGACGTTGGAGGAAGAAATCGCCGAGGCCAAAACAAGAGCCGATAATGGAAGACATCTATTTGATGAATATGATTTAGATTCATTTAAAACGAAAATTGGTATTGATTTAATGTTCTTCGAACAATTAACTCAAAAATTAGATGAAACACAAACTCTTCAAGTTCAACCAGTTCTTACAAAATTATACACAACAGTCCGTGAAATTTATGAATTCACAAATATTAAACCCGAAGTGTTTGGAAGATTTGATGAATCTATTCTTTCTGAATCTGATGAAATAGTTAAACGTAAACTTTCTAAAAAAATATTTACGTTTCTAGAGAATAAATTTTATAACCTTACATCATCTAAAAAAGAACAGAAGTTTAAAGACAGGATTGTTCCAACTAGTCAACAGTTGATGATGGAAGGAGCTGAGTGTACTGAAGCTGTTGAATTTGCATTAAAAGAATGTATTAGTGAGGACTTAATTTCAAATATTTGTTTTCCTTTCTCGATTAAGTCAAGGCTTGATTATCTGATGGAAAATGAAGCATATGCTGAAATATTTGATCAAGATAGATTGAGAGAATTATATGAGAACTATACAACAACTTCTAAAAATGTCGCCAAGATTATTGCAACTTGTGTTTAATTTAAATAGTAAGGAGAATTTAATTTGTCGTCATTAAAAGCATTATATAATGAGGTCAGCACAAAATTACATTCTGATGGAGCATTAAACAGACGAGTTGAATCACAATTAATTAAAACAGTTTCAGATGCATTTCTCCAAATGATGAGCAATAAATCGGATGAAGGTTATTGTTTTGGTTTTTTTATTAGGGTAACAATGTTTAAAGACCTAATGAATACTCTTGATATTACACCAGATAGATTAAAAGTAGTATACCTTCATGAATGGGGTACTGGTGCAATGTCTAATCATATGCATTCTGATCCATATTACCAGTTTTATTTATTCATGCTTTACTATTATATTAAAGAGAAAAATGAAAAATTAATAAATAATTGTATGATAAATATATTGATTAAATTATGGAATGGTCGTAAGAAAAAATATATACCTTACTGTAATAAAGATGTGATGGCGTATGTAGTCAATTATATGACAAGTAAAAAACATGTAGTTAATAAATATACTAACCCATTAGAATTAATTCAGAATTATTTTACACCAACTCTATTGAAAAAATATAAATCAAATATTGAAAAATCTGACGCGACTGGTCTTAAACAAATGTTTGAAGCTTCGTTTTCAAGAATGCGACAAATATTTGTTTTTAATCCAGTTGTTGATATAAAGACAGGGAAGTCTTCAGCAACAGGCGGTTTGATGCCAATGTATTTGAAAGCAGTTAAAGAAGGGAAATCAATAAAAACGGTCACGATGTATGATCGTAAAGATGACGAATCGGCAATCACTTTTTCAGATTATATTTCAATTAATAATTTAGATGAAATTATTGACAGAACTATTAATAGAATGACAATGAATACCCATCCGAAATATTCTGAATTGTTTATTAACAATCTTTATAAAGATTATGGGATAAAGAAACCTACTATTATTCATATATTGACTTCGACTCATAATTATAAATATAAAGACCAATTGAGCGATATTTATAGTATTATTTTACACCAAACTAGAGTAATCTCAAAAGATGATGTTTGTAGTCCTGATTTTACTAGAGCAGTTAATAAATTGTTAAAGAGTAAAAATAATAAAGACATCAATAAATTGAAAGAATATAACTTAGAATTATTATCAGATATTATGACTGATTATTTGAAAATTAAACCTTTAACGTCTCATTCAAAGAATCATTTAATTCAACTTCATAAATTATTAATTAGAGGATTGATCTACAATCTTCGATCAGCTATTTGTGTCTAATGTAGGTATGACAGTTTCCATTGAATAATGGAAACTGTCACTTTCTATTTATATTATAATAAGGAGGAGGAGAGTATTGGGTGATGCAACATCAATGTCAGGGTCTATTGACCTACAAGGATTTTTATATGAATTAATTTATAAAGGTGGGACAACATTAGAAAACATTCCTGAAATGATGTATTTTAATTCTCAAATTTCAGGAAGATTTAATCCTGATATTAATGGATATACTCTGTGTTTTATGGTCCCTCCTCCATTTAAAGCTTTACAAAATGAAGGAAAATATAATGAAGAATATATTAAATTATTTAGAAAATTAACTATTTTCTCTTCAATGGATTTTACCCCTCCACAACGTCAAGTACAAAGTGAAAAATTTTCAGCAAGAACAGGAGGGGTTTCATATGCAACTGAAGTAGATGTTTCTGCTCAATGTTCTGTAAGTTATGTAGATAACATGGATTTAGATATTTTTAATTTTCATTCCGTGTGGTTAGAATTTATTCATGAACTCTTACTTGGGTATATTCCTGTTCCTCCAGAATATTTAGTAGAGGGTGATTTATATGGTGCATTAGATTATGCTGCATCCATGTTTATAATTAAATATGAACCATCAATGAATGAAATTACATATCTTTGTAAAATGACAGGAATATATCCTCAATCATTGCCAAATAAAGAAATTATAGGACAAAGATCATCTAACGAAATGTCTGTAATTCCAATTACATATGCATGTTCTTGGTTTGAAGAAACATTAGATAGAAATCATCCAATTTGGGCAGAACTATTAGATAAATTAGCAGAATTTTTCCCGAAATTTTAATATGGGACTTTTGAATATGGTAACAACAACTGAATTATTAAAAACACCACAAGATTTTATCGATGAAGAGACAGAAAATATAAAAACATATTTAGCTGATCATAATGATGTCCAAGTTAATAAATTAGGAATAATTGGGTTCATGATGAATCTTCTTGGTAATATTAGATATGATTCAACTCAATATTACCAAAAATTATTTATTGAATCGAATGCATCTACTGCTAGAGATGAAAATAATCTATATATGCATGCTTCTTTATACGGATACTCTCCAGCAATGGCCACACCTTCAAAAGCAGATGGTATGTTTAGTTTTGATTTTGCTAACTTATCGACAAACTCTACTGCTGTTAAAAGAACTGTGACTTTTAAAACAGTTAGTTTTAAAGTCAATGGTAAGATATTTACTTCAGACACAGTTTATAAATTTGTACAAGAAAATCAATCTAATTATTATGTTATAGTTTATTTATTGGATGGGACAATAAATCATATTCCTTCTTCTTCTTCATTGGTTTCTGCACCATTTTTTGAGGTATATCAAAAAACTCGACAGATTGAAACGATATTACTGTCTAACTATGATTCATTAACTTACTATACCCATCCGTTCACAACAGGTGATGAATATTTAAGTAATATTTCTGTTTATATTAAAGAAAATGGCGAAACATATACATCTTTATATGGTGATGAATATGATGTCACATTGATTAAATATTTAACATCTTCATTTTCAAAAAGTTGTTTTTTAAGAATGGATTCAGCAAATACATATAAATTAGAATTCGGATCTGGTATTAGAGGAAAACATATACCTCTTGCGACAGCTACAATCATTAAAGACATTACATATGCTGAATCTGGAATTATCAATGTTGAAAGTGTTGGACTTCCAGAAAGTACATGTGAAATAGTTCTTCGAACGTATTCAACAGCAACTACATTTGTGCAAAATTATTTATCTGCTAAATTAATATCTGTACAATTTACTGACTCTACACAAGGGATAAATCCTAAGACTGGAGATGGATTAAGAGATGAAATAACATCACACATTCAAACTAGGGAATTTTTAATTGATAAACAAGATTATGAAAACTTAACTAGTATTGACGATAATGAGTTTGTCTATTCATTTAAGAAAACAGCTATACAACGAAATGATTTTTATTTGTATCAAGTTTTAAGAGATGAAAATCAAATCCCAGTTAAATCTTTTTGTGTTAATTTCCCAATAATAGATACAACTAAAACGATACAGACTTTAATATCAACAAAATTAACTGAAAGTGATGGAGAGTTAACTGCTGGTGATTATTTATATACCGTATATGCGAGCGATGGTTTTCATATTTCTGAAGGTGTTGTACTAAGAGACACTTTAACAACGGAAAATGGAATTGAATTGAATTGGGATGATTTTACATATGCGTCAACTTATATTATATCGGTATATGATGGTGTTAGTTATCGAGATTTTTTAACATATGAAAGTACATTTATAGATCTTGGGCAAGTTTCAGATAATGAAGTTAATTTTGCTCAAGAGGAAATTAGCACCGATGTTTTACCATTGACGTATTCATGGCAAGATTCTTATATATTTTTTCCAGAATTTGAATTAAATAGTATTGAATTTATTAGTCCATTTATATACAAATATAATTCTTTCATGAACTGGTTTGAAGGTCATCTTTTTTATGACGATTTCATAGTTTTATTTGCTAGAAACAACCCAGTTACATTGGAAATCAATCAAAACTACACTATTCCACAATTTCATGTACGGGTTGAATATGATTATATTAATAAAAAAACAAGGCTTACAGTAATTTCTCCACAAGATTGTAGTGAATTTACGGGTAAAATATCAATATCTAATACATCTATTCAAACACAACAAATTACTCGGCTTACAAGTAATGTATTTTACATTGATTACGATGAAAATTATTATGGTATTTTATTTGTAGAACATGTGATTGATTTAATAATTTATAATTGTGATTCGAGTGATGTCATCAATGGTCCAGTATTAACTTATTATACCACTGTTGAATTTAAACAAATTGAATCACTAAAAGACCAAATAAAAATAGTTAAATATGTTGATGAAGTAGATGAAACTCATATATTGACTATACCTGTTTTAGAAAAATTAGTTTATGAAGAAAAAGTTGAAGACTATAATTTAAAACTGTTGTCGAATATAACAACAACAAATCTTGCGGAAAAACGATTTCCAAATGATGAAATTCAGTATAGATTTTTAAATACATATTATATCGATAAGAAATATCTACGAAGTATTATTAAACAGACGTATGAGTTTACTATGTATTTTCCGTTATTGTTGACGGTAAATATAATATTTGATAACGTCTATATTGAAAATACAATAATTGATTTAACTACTGAAAAAAATAGTTTGTATATGGCAATTGCGAATAAATTACAAGAATCATATACTGGACATGGTATTATATTTTATAATAGTCAGATGATTGATTTCATACATAATGATAGACCATTTATAAAATCGATTACTATCGGAGTTACTGATAATAATTTAAATGATATTGCTTATGGTATTGAGGTTAATGATGAAGATACTATAATGGAAAACATTCAAGACGACACTTTTGATACTGATGAAGGTAATACTAAAACAAATATTACTTATTATAATCCTGCATACTTTTGGTGGGATGTTGATAACATTACTATGAATTACGTGTTTAATTAAGTGGAGACTTTTTCTATGAATTTACCAATTATATTTATATCGTTTATTGATTTTTTTATTTGGGTTAGTATATTCTTTTGGTTCAGTTTATTGTGATTTATATTTGATTAATTTTTATATTTTAAAAAGGAGAATTATAGTGTGGCTACGATGCGATCTCCAATTGATTTAAGTGGCAATGGTCCAATCATTACTGTTAATGAAGGTGAGCGAATTATTAAACCGGATAAACCCAGCATAGAATGTGGTACTGATAAGGTTTCTAGAGAAGGTAGTCGAATTGTTCGTCCAGATTGTTGTGGTGTTGAAACTGTTGAAGATAAGTTTATTCCGGCTATTGATAGAGTTTTGACAACTGAACAGAAAGCTGTTGAGTATTTGCGATGTAAGAATAATCCATTGTATTGGATTTATAATTATGCTTTTTTGCCTGAAACTGGAACTGGGGGTTCGTTTAAAGTTACACCAACTAATCTTCATCCTAAAATGAAGACTGTAGTTAGATCTTTATTTCGTTATCATAAGTGTGTTCTTATGGCTAGTCGACAGCTTGGTAAAAGTTCGATTGCTGCACTAATGTTAGCATGGTGTGCGGTATTCTTTGCCGGAATTAAGATAATTATATTGAATATGAAGAAAAATGCCGCACTGAATAACCTGGCAACAATTAAACACATTATTAAAACATTACCTCGATGGATGACAGGTGGGAACGCTTTTAAGTCTAAATCAGAGATAGTTACATATTTAACTTTGTTTAATGATTCCAGGATTGATGTTTTTTATCCGTCAACGACTCATACTGCTAGTACTTTGGCTAGATCACTAACTTCGCCTATATTGTATATTGATGAGGGAAGTTTCATTTCACATATGACCGAAATCTTTGGCAGTTCTCAGCAAACACTATCAAGAGCCAGGGATCAAGCCATTAAAAATGGGATTCCTTATTTTATTTTTGTAACCTCTACGCCGAATGGAACGACGGGGACCGGTGCGTGGTTTTTTCAACGTTGGCAGAACTCGGTGGATTCAAAATTAATTTTTGACGATAATGCACAGTTCAAGAAAGATGTAGATATAGACATAATAGTAAAAGATCCAAGTAAAAATTCATTTATTAAAGTCAAATATGGTTGGGAGGAAGATCCTACAAAAAATCAACAATGGTATGATGAACAATGTCAAGAAATTGGAGATGCAAGAACAGTCAACCAAGAATTAGATTTAGTTTTCGTTGGTACTCAATATTGTATCTTTGATGATAAAACATTATCAAGTTTTGAAGCAGTAAAGAAACCAGATCATATAATTATGGCTTCTGGAACTAAACTATTGACATTTCTAGATCATACTTTAAACCCCCATGACTATTATTTGATAGGTGTAGATACAGCAGAGAGTTTACAGGGTGCATATTGTGCAATTAATGTTTTTTCTTTTCATGAATTTAAACAAATTGCAGAGGTTCAACATCGATATGGTTCTTATAATTTATTTGGAGAAGATATCAATTATGTATTTAAATGGTTAAGACGTACTGTAGGACATGATAATATTATTCTGGCGGTTGAAAATAATACTATCGGACGTTATTGATTAGCGTCGTAACTTTGTGAATTGTCTGGAATACCCTTAGAGCTAATATAACAACAACGTGACTTGAAAAGGTGAGCGTGAGAACAGCACAAATGTCTGTTCGTGTTTAAAAATATATTAGATTGGGCAATCAGCAGCGAAGCTTTATTTAAAATATAAATAGAGAACGTTCAACGACTATCCCTACGGGGAGTACACTCAAGTGAGTGGAAGTACAAGGCATCGAAAGATGAAGATATAGTCTAATCTGTATAGAAATATACAGTGTATATAATAATACAAGATAGAATTAACGAATCTATCTTAATACAAATGGCACCAATTGAATACTTGCAACAGTTTGCGAATGCAGATAAATTAAATACAAAAGAATATATTTATTATAATGATTATCTTTATCGAGAAAAAGTTAAAGATGAAATGAAAGATAAATATGGCATACAAACCACGGGTTTGTCAAAACCATTGATGGTTGGTTGTCTCTTGCAATTTGTAAATGAAGACCCAAAATGTATTAAGTCACAAGATTTGATTGATCAATTCTCTAGTATAGAAAAAACAAGTTCAGGGACAATTAAATCGACAGGTTATTCAGATTTATTCATGGCGGCTTGCTTCTGTGCCCTCGTAAGAAATAAAATGGCAATGGAAATTCTCCCATTAATAGAATCAAAATCATCAAAACTTCAAGGAACACAATTTGTTGATAATTATACAAATGTCTTAGCAACGATTCATGGATCTAAATCACAAAAACAATCTGATTATTCAGATGAAGAAGTTGTATATAGCTCTTCAATTGAAGCTTTGTATGGACACGAAGATATGGAAGAATCTGAAACATCATTCATTCCATTCTTTTCAAGTTAACAAAGATATTGTGTGACTAACTTTAAACAATCATAAAACAATCGAAAATCCGCCGAGGCCAAAAATGCCGAAGCTTTGAAATCTGCTGAGGCCTCAAAAAATAAAAAGTGAGGATCTTTCTGGGGATATTATATTTATATTTATATAGAGGAGTTTTAACTATATGTCAACAACAAATCAGAAAAAAAATCAATCTAATTCATACTTATTAAAAAATCAATTAGAAAAAGCAAATCTTAATCAAAATACTCCAGAAAATCAAACAACAAACTTACAGTATTTAGAACAACGTCAACAAGAACAAGATAGAAGAAATCAAGAACAATTGCAATATGAACAGCAACAACAAAATGCACCAAATGTTCAAGATCAAGCAGATAGAATTCATTCACAATCTAAACAAGTTAAACGTGGAAAAGTTCTTAATGAATCTGATGCTAGAAAACGACAACTTAAAATGAATGAGTTATCTGCTTCTAAAGGTTACATGGCTGCGAGTATGGGTGCAAGTTATGTAAAGCAAGCAGGTAGAACAGCAGAAAACATGGGACTTGGATCTGTCGGAGGAGCATTATTAGGTTCCACTGGTGGATTTTATCAAGGTGGAATGAAGTCAATTTCAAATGCTGGTCGTGTAAATAAACGAATGGAAATGGCAAAACATGCTAAAGAATTAGGAGCGACAGGAACAACTAAGAGAGCAACATCACTCATTAATGACACAATGCGTATGTCTTACTCTGCTAATCTTATGAAAGGACTTATGGGTGGACAGATTGCTCCTACAAGTTCTATGAAAGGTTCTATGGTTGGTGGAATTAATTCTATGTTTGGTGCTGGTGGTGGTGCCCCTGTTGCTATTGCCAGTGCTGCTGGTCCTGGAGCGGGTCAAGCTGGTATTGGTTCCGCTATTGCTGGTGCTGGAAATGCTGCTGCTACTGGTGCAGGGTCTATGATATCTCCAGGTATGGCGGCTACTGTTGGACTTGCTGCATTAAGTATGGGGAGTAGCATGGCAGCAAATAAAAAACTTCGTAAATTAATGGTCACCAAGAAAACTCCAGGAGAGTTAGAAAGAAAATATGCAAAAGGATCTAATCTTGATAGTTTTTACAAATCACTAAGAGCACAAGAACAAATTACTCCTCAACAACAACTTCAATATATTCTCCTCTCTTATATTGAAGGTCATACTAGTGTATTACCAGAATTACTCAGTTTAAATCAACAAACTTCAGAAGGAAAAGATAAAGCAGGAAAACAGTTAGATGGGAAATATACTAAACAAACAGGAATTTCAGACGACCCTGATGTACTAAAACATGATTCATTACTTACAACTCTTGAAAATACACTTAATTTAATGATCACTAAGTATGATCCAATTTCACAGTTAACAAGTTTTATTTTAACTGGATCAACTCCTAAAAAGATTCTTGAAGATATTGAAAAAGGTAAAGGTTTAAGTAAGAAAGAGTTAAGTGAGAAAGATGATTCTGCACATCGACTAGGAATTTCAACAGATCAATTTAGACTACTTGGAATTAATTCAGCATCTCTTATTGCTGGTCTTCCATCATATGAAGTAAAAATGCTTGCACTTGCATCTGCATCATATGATATGAATAGATTAATTGCACAAGAATCAGCAACTATTCGAAAACATGGTCTAGGAGTAGATCATAATTCATTCAATAGTCCAATTTCAAAAACAGGTTTGTTTGGTAAACTTGAAAATGTTGTTAATCTAATCCCAGGGTTGAGTGCTGGTTATAATGTTATTAAAGACACCTTATTACTTCCTAAAAAAGGTGCTGAATTTATGAAAGGGTTATTCAAAGGTGGAATGAACACAATCTTTGGAAAAGACTTTCTTAGACATAAAGATCAGAAAGAGTTAGATAAAGACTTGGGGTTTGATAAATCTGCTCAAGTTAAAGCTACTGAATACACTGCTGAAGGACTTCCTACTCATATGGAGAAAGTCCGAACACTTGCAGCACAGCAACTAGACATTCAATATAACATTTTTGATGTGTTGACAAAACAATATAATTTAACTCACGAACAAACGACTGGTAAAAAGTCTGAATATGGTTATACACAAAAGATGGATAACGATGTTCTTCAAGAGAGAACTTGGGATTCATTTGAACAAAAAATGCTGACTGGTGAAGGATTAGAAAAAGCTCTTGAAAAGCGCCAGGTGATGTATCAACTACAAAGAGATAAAGATTTTAAAAAATCTGGCATTAATAAACTTACTATGGCAGGGACACTAGGTTTAGCAGGTTTAGTTAATATTGATAGAAAACAAAGTCTTGTGGATAAAATAACACCAGGTTCTATTGACACAAAAAAAGAAAAAGAACAAAATATTCGTTCAACTATTAAAGATGATACTCATGTTAAAGAAGTTGATTTAGAGACTGAACGTAAAAGAGCTACTGCTGATGTTACTAAAGAAATAATGCTCCCATTAATGTCTGCAATGGGTCTCTTGACAGCAGTTGCAACAGGAGGTGTTTCAGCAATAGTTGCTGGTGGTGGAGCTACTGCTTTAGGTAGTGGTGTCGGTGGATTACTAGAAATAAATAATGAAAACCGACGAGATAAATTATTATCTGAGTTAGAAGAAAAAAATTTAGGAAGAGAAGCAATTGAAGGGAGAGGAATAACTTCAATAGATGACGAAACAAAAAAGAGAAGTAATTTAGCAAATAAAACAACGAGTGCCAGTAGTATGGGTTTAAGTAGCCCGACATTAACTTCAATAATCGACAAAGACAAAATTGTCCCAGATAAAATTCAAGTTCTTCATGAAATGATTGATGATAGATTTGGTGAAGTTGTAGATTTATTTATTTCGCCTATTCAAGTTGAAAATTTAAGTATATTGTCGAGATTGACAGCGATAAAAGATAGACTCACATCTCCAATTGGTGTCGATATAAAAAGTTTCACTTCTAGTCTTGTTCGACCAATTAAGAAAGGGTTTGATCGGGTCGTCTCTAAATTAAATTCTAAATTGAAAGTCGATGTTAAATCGAATGTTTTCGGTGATTATAAATTAAAGATTCCAAAAGATTCTTCTAGTATTCTTCCAGGTTCTGGTGCTGCTGATAGTTATGCTGAAATCAAAGCTGCTGCAGGTGGTGGAGTGTTAGTTGGTGAAAATGGACCAGAGTACATAAAAGATAATAAATATGTTTACAATGCAGACCAAGCAAAATCTAAACTTGGATTGGATCTTCATAGTTTAGCATCTGACCCAAATGTACGTAAACTAGCTGGTGGAGGAACACTTCCATCTGCTGACGATCTAAAATCTGCCGAGGCCAAACCAGAAAATAATGTAGTAAGTATTGCCTCAAAAATGAAGGAAGATAAAGAAGAAAAGAAATACACAGAAGAACAAAAAATTCAAAATAAAATACTTTCGAATAGTGATGAAACTTATAAATTATTAACAGACATTGAAAAAAATACTAGAAAGAAAAATGAAAAGAAAAAAGATGGTATATTTTCAAAAGTACTTGCTGGATTAGCTGCATTACTTAGTGGCGGTGGTTTAGCTGCATTACTCACTGGAGGAGCGGCATTAGCAGCATTTTTTGGTACAGGGGGTAAGGTAGGAACAAAAGCAGTCGCCGGTATCGCTGGAAGGATGATGACAAAGATTCTTGCTGGTATTGGAAAAATATTTAAAAAATCAGGACCAGAATTATTAGAAACTATATTTGAAAAGATTGGTAAAAACTTTACTAAAATGTGGCCAACCGCACTTAAAGCGTTAGGTGTAGGTAAAGGTTTCTTCACAGATTTAATCACTCACAGTTGGTCTTTTGTCAAATCAGGTATTAAAAAATTAATGCCTGATATGTTTGATAATATTGGTGCAAAATTAGCTGGTCTTGGTGGTAAAGCAGCTAAAATATTTAAAAAACTACCAGGGTCAACAGGCATCTTTAAAAAATTAGGTTCTGGATTACTAGAGAAAATAGGTCTTAAAGGTGTTGCTAAGATGGGAATGAAAGGTGCTGGAAAATTAATCAGTAAACTTATTCCAGGACTAGGGCTTCTTGTTGGTGGTTATTTTGCGGTTCAACGAGCATTAAAAGGTGAATGGCTTGAAGCAGCAGTTGAATTAGGGTCTGGTATAGCATCATTAGTTCCTGGATTCGGTACAGCACTTAGTCTTTCAGCTGATGTTTGGTTAGCTTTTCGAGATAGTAAAAAAGAAACTGTTGTTGATGGTGGTCCTGGCTCAAGGACTGGAGCAAAAAAAGAAAAAGTAGATGGACCAGGTCTGCTCAATAAAATGGGAACATTTATTACTGAAGGTTTTGCTAAAGTTGGAAACTGGATACTTGATAAAGTTTATGCCACACCATTTATTGGTGGATTTATTGAATCTTTTGTGACTGGTGTTAAGAATACATTCTTTGATGTTGTTGACACAGTAAAAGATGCTACGGTTGAAGATGGAAAACTTAAACCTGATTGGTTAGGTAGTCTTGCTACCACTATATGGGATGGATTTGGAGAGTTTAAAGATAAAATATTTGAAGGAATTTATAAACTACCAATCATCGGTGGTGCAATTAAGTCTCTTATTACTGGTGTAGATAATGTAATGTTTGCAACTACTGAATTTGCTAAAGATATTGGAAAATCGGTAGACGGTGGACAGTTTAAACCTGGTTGGATGTCTCGACTGTGGACAACTGTGTCTGAAGGTTTTGGTAAAGTTAAAACTGTTATACTTGGAGAAATATATAAATTACCAGTCATCGGAGGGGTAATTAAGTCTTTAGTAACTGGTACAGAAAATGTGATGTTTGCAACTACTGAACTAGTGAAAGGTATTGGAAGTGCTGTCGATGATGGACAATTCAAACCTGGTTGGCCTGGTAGACTGTGGACAACTGTAAAAGAAGGTTTTGGTAATGTTAAAGATGCTATATTTGACGGTATATATAAACTACCGTTCATAGGTAGTTTTATAGAATCTTCTGTAACTGGTGTTAAAAATACTTTTTTTGCAACTCAAGACTTTGTTAACGAAACTAATGAAAAAATATCTAATTTTAGTATTTCGGATACTTTTCACAGCATTAAAGATTCATTAGTCACTAAATCATCTGATTTTTTTGGTAAAATTCCTTTTATTGGGTCATATTTAAAAGATCGTATCCTTGGTAAAGAAACTAATATTCAAGAAACTCTAACAAATATTAAAACTGAAGTTAACAATAAAGCTAAAAACTTTAGTGTATCTGATACTTTTACAAATATTAAAGAAAAATATATTGAATTTGCTGCAACTATGTTTAACTCTGTCCCAATTATTGGTTCGTTCATAAAGAACTTTATTATGGGTAAAGACACAAATTTACAAGAAGAGTTAAAATTAGCTAATATTGATGCTAAAGACACAGCTAAAAGCTTTAGTATTACTAATACTTTTACAAATATTAAAGAAAAGTATATCGAGATTTATACTACATTATTTAAATCAATTCCAATTATTGGTTCATTTATATCGAATTTTCTTATTGGAAAAGAAACTAATGTTCAAGAAGAGTTAAAATTAGCTAATATTGATGCTAAAGACACAGCTAAAAATTTTAGTATTTCGGATACTTTTCACAGCATTAAACTATTAGTAATAGAAAAAGCTGCTGGGTTTTTTGGTAAAATCCCACTTATTGGATCATGGTTAAGTAATGGTATGTTGGGTCTTGATCCTAGTTTTAAAAATGAACTCGACCAAATTAAATTAGATCAAGTAAAACAATCTCCTCAATTTAAATTAGCAGATATTTTAAATGATATGATATCTGGTATACGAAAAGCTGCTGCTATTAAAGCTTCTTCGATTCCATTAGTTGGTGCTGTTATCGCCAACAAACTTTATCCAGAAGGTGATTTTGATGAAGATACTGAGATTGTTGATGGTAAGATAGTAAGTGAACCTAAGAGTCTTTCTAAGATTGCTCCTAAAAATATTCTTAAGAAATTAGAGAATCGAGGAGTTGTTGATATAAATAATATGATCCTAGGAGACAGATCAACAATTGCTGATAATCAATGGGATACTATTTCTGAATTATCTACACCACAACTTCAATCTGTTATTGATTATGATGATTGGAGTAAAACAACTAAAGATAGATTATTAGAAATTCAAAAATCTAAAGAAACTACACGGTCTAATGTTGTGACCGCACCGAAAACTGAAAAAGAAGTTTTACCTGTTAAGACTAAACAAATACCTGTGTCTGTTCCAAGAGGACCTGGTGCTATGTCATTACCAGAAGTTAATCACCCAGTTATTTCTAACCCAGTATCTACAAAAAAAGTTTTACAGACTAAATCAGTACCTGGACCACCGGATCGTTCGTTTGCAAGAGGTGGTATACTACCAGAGGGATTAAGTCTTATTGGTGAAGGTTCTTCTGGAAAAATAAGTGAACATGCTGAAGCAGCATTTACAGGAGTTAACCCAAGATCAGGTAAAGAAAAAACAACTATATTCCCTGCTGAATTGACAAGTAGAATGGGTATAACTAATGAAAATATGTCCAGCATTTTTGGAGATACTTCAAACATTCATGATAATTATGAATTTATTTCTGACATAGCGGAACTTGCAGGTACTGGAGTTAACTATATTGGAAAATCAAAATCAGTTGCGAAAGAGTTAAGTTCAAAAATAGTTAATATGTTTTCTAAACGTGGTCTTAAGATGTTTGGGAAAAAAGTACCTGGTTTGGGAGCATTAATAGGTATTTATTCTGCATATGAAAAGTTTCAAGAAGGAGATAATGTTGGAGCAATGATGGAGATTGCTTCTGGATTAACTTCTTTTCTTCCAATCATTGGTACTGCGGCTGGTACCGCTATTGATATTGCTTCGATGGTAAGAGAAAGTAAACGGGCTTCAAACGAAGCTGAAATTACTTCTGGTGGGGCTATTCCTGCATTTGAAAAAGGTGGTAAACTAAAACCTGGATTAAATATTGTTGGTGAAAAAGGTCCTGAAGCAGCATATGTAGACCCAAAGAAAAAAGATGTTCAAATTTACAATGCAGGACAAGCACAATCTAAATTTGGAATTGATGTTAATGATTCGAATCCAAGTGTTGCTAAATTTGCTGATGGTCAAGAATCGAATAATCGACATAATAATTTATCAACTAATTTCAATTCATTATTAGATATTCGTTCAAAATTAGAACAATCAAAAACTGAATTGTCTGATATGGAAATTGAATTTCCTTCTAAACAAGTTGAACGAAGTGATGATTGGAGTCGTTGGACAGAGACAGTTTTTGATGATCCAAAAATAGATAAACGATATGATAAACTAAGGGGTTCAATTCACGATTATAATAAAAGTTATAAAATAAAATTGAATAGATTATTTAAATTAGATCCGAATCCTCCAAAAAGTTATAGTGAATTGTCTGGATATAGTTTATATCCAAATGAGATGAAAATATTCGATGAACAATTTGGAAAATTTGATCTATTTAATAATCAACAACAACAATGGTTCAAAACTACTTTATTTGACCTCCGTAAACAAAGGTTTTCTGAATTAGTAAAAAATGAAGAAACTCAACTTCCAACACTAGATGAATCTGGGGTAGTTTCAGCTCCAAAAACTCAAGAAGAAGTTCAATCTGTCCCACAATCAAGGGCAGGAGCTAGAAAACGACTAATAGATAAACGAAAAGCAGCATTAATGAAATTAATGCCTAAGTCTACTCTTAAACCTGGAGAATCTGGAACAAGTTCATTTGAAGGCACTGTTTATAAACAACCTGGTCAGACTGATTTTGATATGACAAAGGTTCAACCAGATACTACTATTTCTTCTAAACCAACTTGGACTTCTTCTAGAGGTATACCTGATCTTTCCTTTCTCCATGATGAAAGTTCAACTAATTATGACTCTTCTGTTATTGGAAATTCTATGCATCCTACTCAACCTAATGCTCCTGGAGCATATGACACAGTAAAAGATGTAGCAGGTAAAGGATTTGATACTGCTAAGATACTTGGTACATCAGCTTATGATAAAGCAAAAGATTTAGGAAGTAAGGCAAAAGATTCTATCGTTGCTAATGCTCCTGGAGCATATGACACAGTAAAAGATGTAGCAGGTAAAGGATTTGATACTGCTAAGATACTTGGTACATCAGCTTATGATAAAGCAAAAGATTTAGGAAGTAAGGCAAAAGATTCTATCGTTGCTAATGCTCCTGGAGCATATGACACAGTAAAAGATGTAGCAGGTAAAGGATTTGATACTGCTAAGATACTTGGTACATCAGCTTACGATAAAGCAAAAGGACTAATTTCTGGAGACGATTCTACTTCATCTGAAATTCCTGTCATTGGAAACGCTATGCATCCTACTCAACCTAATGCTGTCGGTCATGCAATGCATCCTACTCAACCTAAGAAATTTAAAGGTAAATTTGATGCAATGTCATTTGCTGGATCGTTTGCTTCTCAACTTACTGGATTACTTGGTAGAGCAGGTAAAATGGCAGCTAAATTTGCTATTGGTGGTGTGCTTGGTGAAGACACATATGATAAAGTTGCTTCTGTGCTTTCTGGAGACGATAAGAAACCAATTAAACCAGATACTGATAATTTAGATAGCCCTATTTGGGATGTAGTAAAGAATCATACTATGGCAAGTGAAGGAATTGTTCTTCATAAATATAAAGATCATTTAGGTTATGACACTATTGGTGTTGGGCATTTAATTAAGAAAGGTGAACGATTTCCAGATAAGATTAGTTCAGGTGAAGCAAGAACAATATTCAATAAGGACTTTAGAGAGCATAAAATGATGACTTCTCGAATGCCTGGATTTGATAAATTAGATGATGTACATCAAGGTGCAATAGTTGATATGGGATTTAATTTAGGATTTGGTTCTGAAGCGAAAGGAACTGGTCTTATGGGATTTAAAAATACTCGTAAAAAACTAGTGTCTGGTGATTTTGCTGGAGCTGCTGGAGGTATACGTGATAGTAAATATCATAAACAAGTCCCAAATAGAGCTGAACGTATTGCTAAAGTTGTTGAAACTAGTGATCCAAGCTATTTCAATTCAGACAAACCTCAAATCATTGCAAGACATGGGGCATTTACTGGCAAAGGTATTTCTGAGATGCTCAGTTCAAAGAAAACTATGCTTGCTGACAAAGCTAATCAAATGTTCAGTAATGTGTCCTCTAAAATAGAGGATGGGGCAAGAGGATTAGGTTTCACAGGTAAAGGTACTGCACCTATTTCTGCAACACTTCATCCAAATGAATTTGTGTTTGGTAAAGGACAATTTGAAGGTTTGATGAGTAAGATTGTTGATGATACTAATGCTCAAATAGGTAAAAATCTTGATTTAAAACGAATGGATATCTCAAATATTTTATCCAAAGCTAAAGAATTTGAGAAAGTTCAAAATGAAAATATTAAAGAGACTGCAAAGAAAGAAACTGATATACAAACTAAAGCAGCTAATCCTGCTCCACCAGTTATTGTAAATAATAACAACAATACCCAGGCAGCTCCACCACAGAATAATAGACAAGAAGCAGAAGGACAGTTTACAGAAATTGATAATTCATTAGATAAAATGGTTTATAATTTATTTAATGCTTCTACAAACTCATTAATAACATTTATTAATGATTCTGTTTTTTCAAATAATGCTTCATTTGATTTTTAATTTAATTTTTATATTCGGCCTTGGTGAATTTTGATATTTTCATAATATTGAAATTTGCCGAGGCCAAAAAAGGTAAAAATATGGGAGACGTAATATCGGGAGCTGAACTCATCAAAATTGGAAAACCAAGTGCTTTCCATAATGATGTAGACAAAGACCACAGAGTAGGTAAATTTCTTAGATCTAGAATGAATGTAATTGATTTGCTTCCATGTTCTTACAAATTAAATTTTGCAGCAGGAATGGAAACAAGTGAAGATGCAGCGGGCCTATTACCTGAAATCGAATATGATGCGATGGAGGATTTTAAAAAAACAGGAGTAACATATGGGTTAAATCCAGTAAGTGGAATAAGATTGTACACAACCGATTCAACAACCGCCACAGATTCAATCTCTAATACTTTGAAAGATAATTATTTTCAAAATGGGTTAAATGATCTTTCGAAAGCAATGTCCCCAGTTAAAGATTTTATGAAATCAATAGATAGTAGTGGAACATCTTCATTAATAGAACCTTTATTATCTAGACCAAAAATAGATGCAGGTATGTCAGAAAATGATATATACAATCAAAAAATAGCATCTGCAGTACTCAACACAGGTGTGAATGTCATAGGAAAAGGACATCGAATTAGTCTTCCCTCTATCTGGAGCGATTCAACATATACTCCTAATTTCCATGCAAGAATTAAATTAGTATCTCCATATGGTCATCCAAAAGCAATTAAAGAATTTATTATCAGACCATTAATGCATTTATTAATTCTAGCTTCACCAAAAACAGAAGACGGAGTTTCATATGGTGATCCATATTGTTTAACAATTAAAGCATATGGTATGAACTATACACCAATTGGAATGATCAGTAATATGACTCTCCATAGAGGGGGTAATGATACAAGTTATAATTTATTCAGACAGCCACTTTCTGTTGATGTTGATTTAGATTTTCAATATTTAATAAATGGTTTTGCACATTATAAACATGATAAAAACACAGCCGAGCCCGATATATTTGGTTCGACTGATCAATTTGAGTTTCTAACTAAAGCAGAAAATGCTAGTCTACCAACAGTTGGACATCTAATCAAATCATTAACACCAAGAGAACCTGAAATAGATTACACAAGTTATCGTGCAAACATGGATGCTTGTCGTAATACGAAAGAAACTGCATCTGAAGATTCATTCTATACTTCTTTATTTGGAACAATTCCAACTAGTTCAGGTAGTCCATTAGCAAGTGTATCTGTTGCTGCTTCACAAGCTATGTCAGATAAATCTTTAATTTCAGAAACTGGTGCAAGTATTGCTGAAGCAATCATCACAGAAGCTGTCAATTCCGTATTGTCTTAAATGGGGATAATAATATATGCAAACAATTAACACCCAGTTCTTTAAATTCTTAAATAGTATATTCAACATTTCGGAAATAAAACTATCGGTATATGATCAATTCAATCAATATTTTAATATGTTAAGAAATTATGAACATATTCCGATTGATTTCGATTCAACTATATCAAATTATCCAATATATCCGAATAATTATAAATATTATAATTCCCTTCAGATAACACCAACCGATAGTTTTAGTTCACAAAAAATAATTTCAACAGCGTTGCCAAATAGTGAATATCTTAATAAATCCAATGTTGCATTAAATTTAACTACGTTAAACACAAAAATCGAAAAGATGCCAAAGAAAATTAATGATATTAATTTTTCACATTTGACTCAAAAACTATTTATCAACAATGATTATTTCAATAATTATATGTTGACTCTTCGACAAAATGAAGTGTATGAGAATGATTATATTTTTTACGACTTACTATTTACAGAGGGTACAGATTGTGATAGTTCATACGACCAGTTAAATTTAATTCAACTATTGACAGTATATTATTCTGCATACTCTACATACACAAACTGTTATTCAATTAAAGATTCGTTGTTTTTATATTTTTATGAACTCGACAGTACAGAACAACCAATAACTATATCAAATCTGTGTTCATCTTTTGATACTTTTTTAACAACTGTAGCCACTGTTGAAGATCCGGTATATATTGACTTAACTAAATTTATATTAAAAAATAATTTTGATATGATTATGCCTGTTGATGATATTGTGAATAGTGTAAAAAATTATATGATTACAACACAATTACCAGACTTAACAACAACATTCACAACATTTTTAAATGATAATTATAGTAATCTATTAAAATTATTTTTCAGTTCAGCATTTAATAAATGTGATAACTTTATTTTTCATGAGGCTTTTAAGAAACTAGTCGATACATTATCTGTAAATAGATTATTAAACATTTCAGAAGAATCTCCATTAAAAACTGATTTATCTGATAAATTATGTAGTGGGTATGTTGACACTTTATTACAAGGATTGAATACATATGACCTACAGAAATATCTATTACCTATATTTCTGTCTTCTTCTGCTCCAATTAAGTTTATTAATATTATACCACAATTCATTAAAGAGTTCATTACAGATAATTTTTTAACTGTAGATCAATATGAAGATATATTTATTGAACCTGAAGTATTTTCAGTTGTGTCGAATACATCTGATGTTATAAATCGTTCTGAATTAAATGATTTTTTCAGTTCATTAGATGTAAATGAAATATATGAAACAAGTTCATTAGGGGGGTTGACTTCATCCCTGTTTATAACTGATATATTTCAACAATTTACAGATAGTGATAGTTTTAATACTTTTATAATAAGTATGTTGAGTGGAATTAACGATCATCTATATTCAGAAAGATTAATTCCATATACTCAAAATTGGTATACTTGTATTGAGTTGACAAAATCATTTTTCAAATCATTTTTCATGACATATATTAATCACCAAACAGATACTACATATACAAATCATATTTTCCCTGCTCTCCAAATACATTTAGATAATTATTTTACTGAGAATACTGTTGTTTATTCGGGGTCTTCTGAAACTGTTGATCGAATATTAACTCAACAAATAAATAATACTAAATTAACAACTGACATTTATAATTTGACAAAGAATGTTTTTTATGGCCATTTAAATAAAACAATTTATAATAAAATATTAACGTTTTATTTAAACACATAATATCATATTGAAAGTTAATATTATCACTTTTTATATATAAATAATAAAAGTATACTGTTATTATTTTATTTTATTTTTATATCAAATAGGAGGTTTAACTCTTTGTCAACTCTGAATACTCTCCCGGTAAAAACTAATAGTTTTAATACTGTCAATTCATTTTTAGTTAATTTCGTTTCAGATGATTTTTTTAAAGAAATCATTAACTTGTGTTTATTCCCAAGTAATTTTAGTGCATCTGCTGTCGGTGAAAACGAATCAATGACAGCGTTTATTAGAAATTTTTTAATTGATCTTGACAAAACTGCTTCAAAAATGAAAGTAGTAAATTTAAATCAGTTAAGAAACTTGATTCATATGTCCAAAACAGTATTGAATGTAAGAGAGTTTGGTAATACAATTATTGATATTAATAATATTTATCAACATCTTCCTAATTTGGATGTCCCTCAACAAAACTTACTAAACTCAATTAAAACAAATCCAATAATTATTAAAGAAGAAGACTTCAGAGTACATATTGATAGATTAGTTAACAACATTCAAATCTATTATGAAATATGTTCAATCAGTACAGGTATGATTGAGTTTGATCAATTTCTTGAATATTCAAATTCAAATTCAGTTTCTGTTTATGAAGCTGCAACTATGTATAAAGAACGAGTAATTCGACTCTATAATGATTTAAATAAACTACAAACATTAAATGCTGCTGAACATGAAAAAGATTATTTTATAATCAGTGATAAGGATTCAACAAAAGAGTTGTCTAAAAGTATAGTTGATTATATATCAACAGGATATTCGGCATTTCAAACAGGAATGGATATTATTGATAATAATGTAGATGGTGTTGAATCTGCAGCATTCTATTTAATCTCAGCACCGTCCAATCATGGTAAGTCTATTTGGATGGCAAATATTGCTCATAGGATTATTACTGAAAACATTCAAGATTATGATTCAAACGATGCTATTTTAGTAGTTACTCTTGAGGACGATATTAGAAAACTAGTTAGACGACTGTGTTCAATATTTGGTAATTACCAACAAACTTCAATTAAAGCAATGTACAAACAAGGTTATCAATGTTTAAAAAGTAATGATGACCCATCAATTAAAAAACAATTTGAAGGAGTGATGAACGGAGTATTAGAAACAAGTCTGTACAGTCAGACACAAGGAAAAGTTCAACTTGTTGTAAAACATGCTCCTGAAGGTTCGTTTTCTCCTGGAGATTTAAGTAAATTTATTGATAGACTATATGTTGAATATGGGATTAAAGTTAAATTAGCAATTGCTGATTATCTTGATGTTATGAGAACAACAGGAAAACCGACAGGAGACACATATAAAGATCAAGGAACGGTTACACATGAATTAAGAGCATTAGGTAGATCTCATAAAATACCAATGATAACAGCTACACAGAACAATAAACAATCCGAAGACTTACGAAACAGTCAATCCAATATGAGTATTGGAGATAGTTATTTGAAAGTTCGTTATTCTGATTTTATTTTTATGTGTCGAATGGATAGCACCAAGACACCATTTGATAGTGATGTCCAACGGGATTGTTTTTCAACAAATCATTTTACTGGACAAGATCAAATTACTCCATCAATTTTAAAAATTCAAGATAAAATTAATGAAGATTTAATTCCTTTTGAAATTAAAATTACAAAAACAAAAGAAGATGGAAAAGGTATTATTAAATATAGTCTTTTCTGTAAACAAAATTTGCGAGTATATGATAACATTCAACATTATATCGATGACATGCCTTCACTATTATTAAAATCAGCTAAACTTGATCATGATATTAAGCTGTTGTCTGACATGACAATCAGTTGTGTCTCTGATGATTATATGCCAAATATAGTTTCAGATATTGAAGCACCTTTAAATGGGAACAGTCAAGATGATTTTAATGAGTTTATGAGCAGCATAGATATGGCGATTTAAATATTTACTATACACTATACTAGATTCTAACTAAATCAAGTATAGTGTATAGTACCCTTTATATTTTTATCATTTTCATCTAACAATTAACTATCAACTCTTTAACTTTCAATTAAAAAAAAATCAACAACTTATTTTTTGAACACGGGGAAAGGTTATCTAAAAATTGTATTTTTTGTATCTAAAACACATAAATTAACAGGTGTTCACGTTCACTAATTTTTTATTTTTTATTTAAGGAGTGCTTAAAATGTTAAGAACTTTTACTGACTTGGTTAATGAAACCGTTAATGAAGCCTATGAGAATGGTATTAATTTGTTTCTTGAGACATTGGAAACAGATCTTGAAAAAGATTTGTACATTAATGAACATGGTTTGGCAGAAACACTTGAGGAATCACTCCAAGTTGGTTTTGATCCAAACACAGAAATTGTAAATGACGGAGTTACTAATATTGAGTAATATTAGTATTTGGCATATTGAATTTTTATTATTAATTGTTTTATTGATCGGGTTTTTTCGTAGTTTTATGCAAAGAATTTGTTCTGATGAATATACGACATTAAACCATTTATTGACTGCATCTGTGTCGATTTATAAAGTTAATATTTATGTACCGAAACTTAATAAATTACACAACACTTATGATTTAGATGAAAACTCACAGACGAATGCTAGTAAATTGTTTAATGAAAATTCAACTAAACTATTAAACGAAAGTTGTAATGATATCATTAAACATTATTTAAATAGCCAAATACTAACTAAGTTGTATAAGTACTATTCAGAAGCTGGTATTATTATAACTATACTTTCTATTTTACAAGAGGATTGATATTATGGGCAGTCTACTAAGCCAGTTATTAGGATCTCCAGATCTGTCAAATATTGACAATAAAATAGATGATATTATTCAGAATTTAAACAACCCGAATTCAAAGTCTACAACCGAAACCGAGTCTAAAAATTTAGATGATGTTACTGGAGATTTTTTAAATCTGTTTCAAAAAGAAAAAGATAAAGAAGGTGAAAACGGGGGTGAAGGAACTAACGGTCAATTTGATCAATTATTTCAGAATATGAATGTCCCGGCGGAAAGGTTACAAAGATATAACTTATATGATGAATTATATCAATCTGTACCAATGATGAAACGGATATTGACTGTTTATATTTCTAATATTGTTCCAAAGAATCCAGTTAATGATGACGTGTTTATTTATACAGAAATTGAAAATAAACAGACTAGTGATTCTGTTAACTTGACTCAACAAAAAGAACAGTATAAAGAGATTGTTAAAAAATTTAATTTGTCGAATAGGCTAAAGAAATATATTTTGCCATATAGATTAAAGTATGGTGATTATTTTGTTGAAGTTATAAATGTTGATGAAATGCTGTCAACTTCAAAATTAAAACAAGTACTAACAAATACTTCAACATCTGTCATTTCAGAATGTAAACGAATTAACAATAAATTAGATACAACAGCAAATGCAGTACTAACTGAAGATGCATTTGATCAAGTACTATCATCAACGTCAAAGATGTTATTTGATTATAGTGATTATGATAGTGATCTAACTAATATGATGGATGTTGATGAGTTAAAAGAAGTATTTAGTGAATCTGGATCTAACGTTGGAGTAATTTGTGATGCAGAAGCCGATGATGAAAACGGTAAAGAAACTGTTAAAGATATTGAAAATGATAATGTCCGCGAGCAAGAAAAAGCAGACAAGATTAACTTCGATAACGTATTATTAAGATATCATTTACCCCATAATATTATTATTCTAGAAACTAAATACGGTACTACTCTTGGATATCTTGAAGTTAATAAAGATAAAAACGACACTGGAGCATCTTCGATATCTAGTATGGTTCAAAAGGTAGTATCGAAAGGTAAGAACAATCAGCAACAAAATGTTGATAAACTTATACAGCATGTTCTCCATAATATTTTTCATAAATCTATAACAAAATCAAAAAAGTCGATAGATTCAGTTATTTCCTCACTATCTCCTGATGTATTTAATTTTATCAAAAGGCTAATCATTGAAAATGATTTGACTAATGATAAAAATATTTCAAATGTGAATAAAATCAAAGTTAGATTTATTCCACCAAAGGGTATGGTTCATTTTAGTAATCCTGATGGTTCAGATTATTTGCCTTTTGCATCTTCTGTTCTTGACCCTTTGTTGTTACCTGGTAAGTTGTATATGTTGACTCAATTGTCTAACATAATTACCAAACTATCTCGTGCTTCGGTCATTCGTAAATGGACACTTGATATGGGAAGCTCGAAAATGTCCGCTCAGAATTTACAAAAATTAAAGAAAGAAATATATAACACTCGAGTAACACTCAATGATCTTGGTTCATTTAAAAGTATTTCAAAGATTCTTTCTGATTTTAGAGATATGTTTACAATAAGTCAGAATGGTCGCACACCTGTCGATATGAGTATTGAACAGACAGGTGATCCGAATATCAAAACGGAAGATTTGAGAGATTTGAGAAATGAGCTTGTGTCGATGTCGGGAATTCCTGCTACTTTTCTGGGAATGAATGATGTGATTGAGTTGCGTGAGCAACTTGTTCATATCAATCAGAACTTCGCCACTGAGATTTCTAACCATCAAGATAATGATATTCGAGCGTTGAATGATTTGATGAAGAAGATTTGTAATAATCTTGGTTACGATGACAAGACTAACCCGACTAATTTTTATCGGATAACATTGATTCCACCAATTACTTTGATTTTGCAACTTATAGAAACCACTTTGCAATCCATAGGCAATATATCTAGTATATTCAATCAACTTGAGATTCCTGTTGATCCTTATCATCTCTTGGAAAATTATCTTCCACAGATCGATTGGGACACATTCAAGAAGAAAGCTGAAACTTATAAGATGAAAAATGATTTAAAAGAAGCTCAAACTGCTGGTGGAGGTAATGATGGAGGTGGAGGAGGTAGTCAATGGTAAATTTATCAATGCATGATTTGTATCTCGGTGTTGATGATAGTGTTGAAGCAGGTTTGGTTTGTGCTATTGCTGAGGCTACTGATCCTGATCCTGATCCTGATGATGATAACGGTGTTGGCATAGGTACTGCTGATGCTGAAGACATTCCTGACGAAGCGGAAGGAGTGGCTCCAGAATCTGATGCGGACGATGGTGCAGATACTGGCAAAGGTACTCAAGCTAATGCAGCAGCGACTGATCGTGTTGAGGAGGAAAGAAAACTTTCTGAAAATCCCGAGCTTGAATCTTTGAAGAAGTTTTTGTTGATTCAAAAATTGCAAGATTTGAATACTAATTTGATGAAACATAATATTTTGAATGATAGTCTATCGACTTTCTTAGAATTTTGTGGAACACTGAGTTATGATACTATCGTGTCAATTAGTGCAGGGTTTACTGATTATATTATACAGAATTTAGGTACACTTAATAAGGAAACTTCTGCTATTGATGTTAAGTAGATAGTTTAAATTATATTTTTTCTTTATTATACTTGTTTTTTGATTTCTTTATGGTTTTTGATTTAAAGACATTATTATTATTTTTTGATTTTTATATGGGAGGAGAGATTAATTACCTCGTTGGGTTGCTATCACAACCTTCCTCCCATTCTTTAACCTTGATAGAGGAGATTTTATTATGACCGATTTTGATTGTGTTGATATTATTAATGTTCCAACAACTAAATCTTGTTCTTGTATTGATTGTGTACAAATTAATCCACAACAATTATGTAATTTCACTAAAAACCCAAATAGCAAAGATGGTAAAGAATCTTTTTGTAAATTTTGTATAAGTCGAAGACGTACAGAAAAAAGGGTCCTTCAAAAATTTTTTGCTATAATGAAAACTACGCATATAGATCAATTTAAAACAACAGTAGCTTGTGTTTATATTTCACAAACTCACACATGTAATTTGAAAAGTAAACGATTGTTGAATAATTTTAAATTGACAGAACAAGAATTAATTGAAATATTAAAAGATGAACAGGTATTTCAATATAAAATATGTATAAGTTGTCAACAACTAAAACCTTTTGACGAATATTATAAAATGAGTAAAAACTCTCTACAATCAATTTGTATTCTATGTCAACAAGATTTATATAAAAAATAGTGAAAGCATTAAAACTAATTCTAAGGTATATAGAAATGGCCCAGGTAAATATGATACGTATGCTAAACAATTGTTTGCAGACGATTGTAGACGATCGAAACATGATCCATCAGTTTTAGAATTAAAATGCACATATTGTGGTCGTTATTATTCGCCATCCATTAATCAAATTTCGAATAGAATACGATCGACTGCTGATAATGCTAAATATGTAGACATTAGATTATATTGTTCAACTAATTGTAAACAATCGTGTCCAATGTTTAGTAGAACAGTAGACCAACTAATAAATGTAGATGCAAAAATAAATTCTGAAACCAGTATTCCATTGAATCGAGAGATTCAAGCTCAGTTACGTCAAATGGTTCTTGCTCGGGATAACTACACTTGTCAAAAGTGTGGTAAACATCAGGATAACTTAGATGTGGGGCTTCATGCACATCGTATCGAAGGTATTCGTCATAACCCCATCGAATCTGCAGATATTGATATGGTTATCACAGTCTGTGTTAATTGTCATAAAGAGATCCACAGACAACCTGGGTGTACTAGACAAGATATGATGTGTAATTTAGAAGATTATGATGAAGATACAATGAACAAAATCAAAAAAAATAAAGAAATCAAAAAACAAGATATTGATAAAGTTGAAGATATTGAAATAAATATATCTAATGAAATGTTAGAAGATATTTTATTTTATTAGATTAACATAGGAGACACCAATGGCTAGTAAAGCGAAAAAGTTTGGCTTTATATTTGAGCAAACGGTGGTCGTCCCGAATAGTAAGCTTGAGATTCTTGAAGAATCTTTGACTGACGATAAGCGACCAAGGGTACATTTCAGATCTCTTTTACAAGAATCTGGAGTAAAGAATCAAAATAATAGAATTTATGGTCAGCCGGTTTGTGAAAGTATAGTTGCACAACTTGCTCCTAAAGCAAAAGCAAGAAATTTGTTAATGGAAGTAAAATGATCTGCTTCCCATATTCAGTGATGAGTATGAAAAAAATCTCGTGAACTGTCTGGGATATCCTTAGAGCTAATATAACTACAACGTGACTTGAAAAGGTGAGCGTGAGAACAAATATTTGTTCGTGTTTGAAAATATATTAGATTGGACAATCAGCAGCGAAGCTCCTGTAAAATGGAGAACGTTCAACGACTATCCCGAAAGGGAGTACACTTCAAGTGAAGTGGAAGTGCGAGACAACTTATTTTTTTATTTTCAGTAAGTTGAAGATATAGTCTAATCTTATAAGAAATTATGAGCAAGAAGAATTTAACTTCTTCTTAGATAGAATTAACGATTCTGTCTGAATGGATGATGAGATCATCCTCTATTTGGAATCAGTGATCCAAATCAATTAAAACGTCGAGCAGGAATCGTAGAGATTCGCAATTGTGGGGCGTACATCAAGGACATCTCCTATAAAGGTAATCAAGTGATTGGAGAAATTCAAACTCTGTCTGGTTTTCAAGGACCTAGTTTAGCTAACCTTATTCTCCGAGACAAAGTCAATATAGGTTTTTCATTACGAGCTTTAGGATCTGTTGAACCACTCACTGATGGGACATTAGATGTCAAGATGCCACTTCGTGCGATTACATATGATATCGTGAGTTCGCCGTCGCATGATAATGCTCGCATCACGGAGTTCCTACCAGAGTCATTCATATGTGAATCCGCAGATGAATCTGGAATTTTAGCAGAAGCAGCAGATTTATCATTACTTGAGCAGCAAGATAATATTGTTATTGATAATGTAAATGGAAATCATTATATTCAGGCTTTTACAGATGATTTGATTCATGAGACTTTCTTAAATATTATTAATAAAGGTCTACGATTTAAACTTTAATTAATACTCCTCTAAGTCTAACACTTAGAGATTCAATATAACTATTTCTAGAGGAAGAGGTTTACAATGGAATTAATATTTGAAAATTACGAAAACTTCATTACGGAAAATAAAGACGAGCTCAATTCTCCAAGAGATGCATATCGGCTTTTGCACGATGATGCGATGTTCAGGAGCTATAAAGACAGTTTGCTCGAAGGTATTGATGAAGCTGTGCGTCCGAGTATTATGGGTGTTTTGGATCGCCAAAGAGAAATGCTGCTTTCTGAGGCAGCGAACGTGGGGAGTAGCTCATTCGCAGCTGGGTGGACTGTGATGTCGTTTCCGATTTTGGTCGACATATATGCAGAGCCATTAATATCAGAAATTTGTACTTCCTACCCAATTTCTAAGTCAGTAATCTCCATCCCCCGTATGAGGGTAAAAGCCACAACTACGTCTTATGATGGGACTACAGAAACATCACGTTACATTCCTACTGCAACTGAACTCGTCAGAGCAAATGAAGAAGTAGTAACAGTAACTCCTGGAACAAATTATAACATCTATACTGGATTGGGTTTCACTATTGCAACTCATAAAATGAATAGACGTTATAATATTATGTATTCTACTGCTATCACTGAGACTAAAACTGGTGGTGGTACTGAAGATCATACTGTTGTTCTTAATTATCGTCCTGATAACCGTAATCAGATTGCCCAGACCTTTACATTCACTAGTTCTGATAGTGAGACTGTCACTGGTAATGTAATGGCTCATGTAAATAATGATGCTGGTACAGTATCTGTTCAAATTACATTTGATATTGGTGATTCTACTTCTACTTTTGAAGCAGATACAGCTACATTTAAACTGCGTTTTCGTCCTGTTGGATCTAATCACGGACGAACTAAAGTTAGTGTGACTACTGAAATGATAGATTGTACCGTGGACCCTAAGACTTGTTGGGGCTTATGTTAGTAATGACATTCGAAGAACTTCTTTAACTGTCTGGAAACTCCTTAGAGCCAAATAACTACAACGTAACTTGAAAAGGTAAGCGTGAGTCACTTTTGTGTGACGGATTGTATAGTTAAAAAATATTTGGATTGGACAATCAGCAGCGAAGTCTCTAATTAAAAATTCGCAATTTTTATATGAGAAACGTCCAACGACCATCCCGCGAGGGAGTACACTTCAAGTGAAGTGGAAATAGGAAGGTTCCTATATTTTCAATGTTACACATAGGAACGTGATATGGTCTGTTCTTCATAGAGATATGGAGCAAAAATATTTTTATTTATTCAACTAAAATTATTTTTGTTTATGATTTAACGCATCGTAAATAATATCAAGAACGAAGATTTCCTTCTCGAGCTAGAGACTGAAGATATTCAGGATACCCAGTTGGTTCTCTATTAAAAATCAACTAAGTCCCTTGTATCAGTAATGATATTCGAAAAACTCTCTTAATTGCTGGAACGTCCTTAGAGCTAATATAACTACAACGTAACTTGAAAAGGTAAGCGTAAAGTTCATTTATGAACTATGTTTGAAAATATATTAGATTGGAAAATCAGCAGCGAAGCTCCTGTAAAATGGAGAACGTTCAACGACTATCCAGGAATGGAGTAGGATTCAAGCGAATCCGAAATAGAAAGTACCCAATTATCATCTATTGGGTAATGATATAGTCTAGACTATATAGAAATATATAGTAGTTTATATGACGATTTTACATATAAACAGGAATAGGTTCGCGACTTATTTCGAATATTTCGTTCAACAGCATTTTTAAAATCGACGTACTAAGAACGATTACAGAAGCAATTAAGCGTTAACCTTAGCGCCGTATGGCAGTAATGTCATATGAAAATTTCGTGAATTGTCTGGGATACCCTTAGAGCTAATATAACTACAACGTGACTTGAAAAGGTGAGCGTGAATGTTTGAAAATATATTAGATTGGGCAATCAGCAGCGAAGTCTCTAAGTAAAATTTGTTATTTTATATGAGGAACGTTCAACGACTATCCCGCAAGGGAGTAGAATTCAAGTGAATTCGAAGTACGAAACAACCCATTGTAGTGATTACTTATATGGGGAAACAGATTGGGATTTATGTACTCTAATTAAGTACCCCAATTGACTTAGGTGCCGATACACTTGAGTCTCCCCGCCCATATCTTATCGGAGGTCAACTAATGAAAGTATGAACATGTGCAGGATGTAAGAAAAGCGAACCTGAAGTAGAATTTTATGCAGCGGGAAGACATTGTAAAAAATGCAGGTCTGTTAATAATGTGAGAAAATATTACACCGAACAGATTGGTCAATTTGAATTAATTGGTATTCAAGAATTACACAAATTTCAACGATCTTTTTTGTATAATTCTATCCACAAAAGAAAACGGTCTTTAGAATTCTGTTCCCAAGTAATGGGATATCCAATTGACAAATTAGAATCTGCATTAAATTCAATTGGGTATTATGAGGATAATCATGGTTGGTGTTCCAAGTGTGCTATACTAAAACCGTTAAGTGAATTTAGTATATCTACTACTCTAAAGTGTGGACATCACTATTGGTGTAAAGAATGTGATAACGCCGGTACAAAACAATATAAATTAGATAACCATGAAAAACATCTGGAATATTGCAAAACTCATTATCATAAAAACAAAGAACAATGTGCAGCATATGGTAAACAATATAGAAAAGATAACCCCGACAAAATAGCACAATACGGTTTAAAACAACGCACTAATTATAAACAAGCAACGGCTTGTTGGGCAGATTTGGATAAACTCAAACAAATTTATTTGGAACGGGACAGATTAACTGAAGAAACGGGCATACGACACAATGTTGATCACGTAATTCCCTTAAATGGGAAGAATGTGTGTGGTCTACACGTAGAGACCAATCTCCAAATCTTAACTGAAACAGAAAACAAATCAAAAAGTAACAAATTTGAACCAATTATCGAATCGTTCAAATAGTCAAAACAAAAAATCATATCATATATTATCATGGGTTGATAATATAGTCTGGTCTGTGTAGAAATATACAGCCGTTGTTCAAGTCCAATCTTTACTTGAACACGGAATAAGAGTAACGATCTTATTTGAACATAACGCAAATCGCCTTGAATAAAGATTACGATTTGGTATATTTTTTAGCGGCGAGCGAGACCTCCATGGCAGATTATGGAGCCCGTTTCACGGTTGATCTTGACAACTTCAAGGGGGATAGTAATTATAAGCCGTCTACCCCGATCGATGTATTCAAGGCAATTATTCCTCACATCTCCACATTAATGGGAGTGATCCGCAAAAATTATCAAATGTATCCGTCATACCTAGTCGCTGGGATTAAAACCGCATCTATGCTTCGATCACTCCAGGAAATGATGGTTAGTCTTCCTGGTGATCGTGGTGGAATGGGTTTCGGTGGAACAACTGCTCAGTTCTTGAAATTGAAAATTCTTGAATCTGTATCAGCTGACGAAAATAAGATTTATCTTACAACGAAAGCTCCTGCAAATGCTCTTGAGAAAGCGTCAATCATTGATCTCATCTATCAACCTCTCTACATCGTTAACTAATAGCGACCTTATGCAGTAATGTATATTGAATAACCTTGTGAATTCATGGGAAGCCTAACTCTGAAAAGATATGGTAATCATGAGCCAAGCTTTAATGAGACCACTAATTTCATTATTGAAGGTGCAACGACTATCGAAACCACATCTAGTAAATTAGATGGAAGGGAGTAGAGTACACAACGAGTGTTGTGGAAGCGCAAGGTATCCGAAAAGAAAAAACCAGAAACAATTTTTTAAAAGTTTCTGGGGGGACAACGGTTGATCGCCGGATAATTACCTATTTAATTATCTTACCCTCAGAATCTATCATATCTAATAGGAGAAAATATAATGTTAAACAAAAAACCAGTAAAAACAACAAAAATCTGTTCGCGAAAAACATGTAGATGCCCATATAAAGGTATGCCCCAGCCAATTGAAAACTTCACCAAACAATCATCATCAAAAGATGGTTATTATCCAGCTTGTAAAGCTTGCGTTGCAGCATACGAAGAATCAAAAGGAATACATAAATACCGTAAAGATTTCACAAAAAAATGGAAACAAGAATTAGCTAAATTCGATATCTCTGCAGACAATATTTCTTATTGTGAACAAGTAAGAAGAGATCCTGACAATTCTGAATTACTTCAAGTGCAATGTTCATTGTGTAAAAATTGGATGAATCCAAAAAATGGTCAAGTCCATAATCGAACAAGTGCATTAGATGGTAAAAAAGCTGGAGAATCAAAGTTCTATTGTAGTGAAGAATGTAAAAAACAGTGTCAGACTTATCGAAGACAAACACATCGTAAATCTGAAGCTAAAAATTATAGTCCTATGAATAGAGATGCTACGGTTCAATATCTATCATCTGCGTAATATGGCATTAGAAAGAGATAATTATACTTGTCAAAAATGTGGGTCAACAGAAAATTTGATCTGTCATCATATCGAGTCAATAAATGAAAATCCAATAGAAAGTGCAGATCTTGATAATGTTGTAATGTTATGTACAATATGTCATGAAGAAATTCATTCACGTGTCGGTTGTCGTCGACAAGATTTGACATGCGAAAATATAAAAATTAACATAGGTTAGTGGCCTAGTACCAACTTCGGATAATGATATAGTCTTGTCTGTATAGAAATATGCAGCAGTAGTGTATAATCAATTACCCTACGAATAGAGTCTAACGAATTCTATTGAAAATTACGTAAGGAAATCACTGACGGAGCAACCAGAAACTACGTCCGATCAAGAACAATGATCGAAATCGCTCGTACCGATGGAATGGGTTGCATCGAAGTACTTAATATTGACAATTATCTGGCGAATACTGCCTAAACAAATGTTTTATATAGTAGCTAGGCGATAGCTAGCTACTATATAAAACCATTTTTGAAGTCAAGAGTAGTGTAATAACCAGCTACTTATACCTTTACATTACTCTTGATCAATTTTTTATTTTCATTTTAAACAGCAATAGATACTTCATCCTCAAATATTTTCCAATTCGTAAATCTTGATATTTGTTTGATGTTGTGCAGCTATACACAATGTGTATAGATCTGTATCGGGGGAAATGTCAGACGACGATATTATAAACTTTCCTTTTTAGATTAGAATATATTCATTTGATGAATATTTATTGCTGTTTAAAATTAAAATAAAAACCTACTTAATTGATAGGATAATAATATTTATGAAAGAATCAAAAACTAACTATGTTATTTGTGGTTTACCTGACTCCGGTCAAAAAGAATTATACACATTATTAAAAGATAACTTATCAAAAAAATACTCATTTAATGAGTCGGGATTATCAATATTAGATAATTCAATTAAAGAAGATACTATTAATTTTAACTTATTTGATTTAACTCGAATAGAAGAGTTGCAAAAAACAACTAAATTTATTATTTGTGTTCGAGATATTCGGGATATTCTTTGTGATAAATTCATATTCAATGATTCAAAAACATATGTAAATGATTGGAATTGTAGGTATATGTTTGATGATTTAATTATGCATGATTTGATCATCAACTCAACTACAAGTTTTGGACTTCGGTACTATGCTGACTTTATTAAAAACTTGTCAGAAGAACAAAAATTAAGTTGTATAATCATTACATATGAACAATTAATCGTTGACCCAATCACAACACAGCTTGAATTAATGGAGTTTGACACAACTCTAGATTTTGAATCTGATTTCACAATTACTGAAATTAGAAGACCTACTTGGGAAAACAATCTTGAAAGAATGAAAGATCAAGTTTGTAAGTTTCCAAAAATGATCGATTACATAACATATTTTAATTTTGAACAAGATAATTCTTGGTGTGATGGAATTTACGACGAAGAACAAGTTCAAACAAATGAACAAAATATTAAACTTGAAATTGATGGTTTAATTAAAACGTCATTGACTTCTGTAGCTCCTGTTGGTTTTTCAAGACACAACAAAATTAAAAGACCGTTTAGGAATCAATTAAATGTACGGAAAAACAAAATTGGTAGATCAAAACCTAGGAATCAATTAAATGTACGGAAAAACAAAATTGGTAGATCAAAACCTACTATTCAAGCAAAAAAGAAAATAAAGAATCAAGTAAATATTAAATTTAATACTTCCAAATAAATAGGATAAAACTATATGGCTAACTTAATGTTACTTGAAATGAAACGAACTAAAAATCCTAAAATATATAATTTCATTCAAAAAATTACTCAATATCTTGAGGGTGAAGGATTTAGTACAATTGACGATTCAATGAATAATAGAATTATTTATATGACAATGAAATCAATGCCACAAATTAAAACGACAAACTATATTAAAACAATTAAAAACACAACAGATTATTCGTTGGCTGTTAAAGAAATTTACACAACAACAAATTTAATCAAACAATAGTGTCAATGTCGACACACTAACGATAGAATATTATAATTCAAAAGGAGAATTATATGGTTGCTGGATTTTCACCATTCTTAGATGCAATGGCTAAACTAAGTTCAATAAAAATGACTGAATGTGTATTTCCGATTGCTAGATTGACAGCAAATTTTACCCCGATGGTAACTGGAGATGATGTATCACTTAGGACTTCATTAGTGAGTCCAATTAGTTATGATAGAGAATTATGTAAACTAATAATTAAACATCTTACAATCGTTGATAAAGAACAAGACAAAAAATTAAACTATAATGAATTAGTTGCATCAATTAGTAATATTGACAAATTGTCAGCAATATGGGCTTTGTATAAAGCAACATATGATAATTTGGCAGATCAAAGAGAAATGACTTGTGTAAATAAAGATTGTAAACAAAAATTTAAAATAGACATTCCAATGGATGAGTTGATCCATGAAGATACATATACATTTTGGGATGTTGCTGATGCTGAAGGGAATATGATTCCTTTTGACACTTACAGAACAGTAATTAGTATTGAACATAAAGACAATGTATATAACTTCAAAGCGAAATTGCCTTCTATTAAAGACAATAATACGCTTCTTGGAATAGTATCTATTGACGCACTGCAATATAACCTAGAGAATACAGGGAGCATTTTTAGTAAACCACAGAGGATGGGCCTATTAGTTGATGGTTTGCAGATCACATCAAAAACGAATGCATTTGAACCTATCGAAACTATTAATTTTGATGAGTTGCTATTGTCATTTAATAATTACTTACCCTTTCAAGTTTCAGATAACTTCTTTAAAGAATATAATACAATGTTTGAAAAATATTCTCCTAATTATTATCTTGAAACTGCTTGCCCATTTTGTGGTAATGTTGATAAACTTACTATTGATTTGGAAACAGAGTTCTTTCGCAAGTGCCTTTCTGTCTGAAAATCGAGCTAGTAATTATTATAATGACTTTGTTGAAACATTTTGTGTTTATAATGATTTGTTTGAAGGTTGTGTTTCAGTACAAGAAGTATTCGATACCCCGTACCCAGTATATCGAGACATAATATTAACTCAAATAAAACGTAAGAAAAAACAAAATGACTTGTTGAAAAAACAACAAGCGAATTCACAAAGGCCACAAAAATAAATAATAGCATCGAGTAGAGTATTTTAGGAAAGGCCAAATTTCAAATTAATAGCAAATATATAGTTTTGGCTAATGTTTTTTCTCCTTTTTACATTAGTTAACTCGGAGGCCTCCATGTCTCTCCTGCCTTAAGGTTAGACGGGGGTCTCCAACCCCAAACTTTTTTATAAAAGGTTTACTAATTTTGTACTCCCGATATTAGAATTACAAATTTCATATATAAATATTAATAATAATGTTTGGTGATATGTATGTTAACTTGTTATTTTACTTTTACTTAGGAGGTACAAAATGCCAGAAATAATCATTTCAGAAAAAGACCAATTTGATAAACTTGCTGAGTGGGAAAAGTATGAGTTAATTGAATCCCTTGAGAAATTGAATCGACATGGATCTGTTCAGGTTAAAGTTCGATGTTGTCAGAATCATCAAGGTATTTCATTTGACCGAGTGGATTCCATTCATTGTCGTTCTGACGAACAAATTGATGGGTCGTATTGTAGCCCGCTTAAACTGTTAAATGTTTTTGATGGATTTTAAATTATTCTGCAATTTTATTGCAGTCTAATCCATGAGTTGGATTTTAAGAAAAATTCTAATTTTACTACTTGGGTTTTCTGTCTCAATTTTGATGATATTCTCCTTTTTTATATATAAATATTAATAGTGCAGACCATCCTAGTTGGGTGGTTGTGCGATGATATACATTTATTAAAAGGAGAAGTATCATGACTATTGAGACTATGAATTTAAATAAAGAAACGTTTAGTGACGAGAAACTGACCCGAATTCTGTCCGATATTCATACAGAAGTCAACTGCCAGATGCAGTTGACAACTCTGACGGGTAAAGCCCGTAGAGCTGAGTGGACTGAACTGAACAATAACCTTATGGAAAAACACATCGTCCATAAGGTTAGAAAACAATACAACGTGTTCGTTGTATTGTTCTATGAAACAAGAATCCAGTTAGACAAATTGTTTACCTGGATTTGTGGGGGTTGATCCCCCAAATAGAAACCCCTGATTTTAGGGGTTTTCTACTTTTATTTAATCATTGAATTTAGTTAATATTAACCCTGTTTGGGGAATGTATTTTTTTATTTTTCTAAAGAATTTCCAAAATCCGCCGAGGCCAAAAAAGATAAAACCAAAAATAATATAAGGACACTTAAAATGGCTACCTACACAGAACCAATAGACACAACAGAGGTAACTTTAAGTAGCCTACCACTAACTATTCAAAGTCAAATTCCTTATTCAATAAGATCAAGAAAAGATACATACAAATTAGCAAAACTACCAATAAACATTCAATACTTAGTAAAAGAATATATATTAAGTAAAAAATCAGTTTCATATGATGTAGTTTTCGATACGATGCCTAATATAGTATCTACAGGAGATTTCGAAGTAATAGATAATTACTTCGATTTAGCAGTAGAATATTTAAAAAACTATTTAATGTTAGCAAAAGGTCAATACCCATTCGATCCATCGTTCTATAGCAAACTAAAATACTACATTCAAACAAGAGATACATCAACAAGATACACTTTAGTAAATACTGAAGTAACACGAATAGCAAATGTATTAGCATCAGACTTACACATTCCAATACAAGTAGTAAACGTAGTAATAGATAAATCTAGTCCGTCAGGTGTGTCAGTAACATATCATGTTGCAATAAATCTTAAAATCAATAATCAATCGAAACAATTAGGTATTGATGTGGTATAATTTTATAATTAATGTGGAGATTTTTTAATGTCAAATGATAATATTCATTTTGAACCAAACTTAATAAGTCAATATCAAAAAGAGTATTTAACATTAATTAATTATTATACTCAATTGACTAGAAATAGTGTATTTGTAAAATATTTTAACATCAATCTATCAAGCACTTATGACGATAAACTATTTTCAACTTATGATCGATATAATGCTTCAGATATTAAATTTAATATCTATGAATATACCCCAATTTATCATATTCAAGCAATTAGTAATCGATCAACATATAGTGAAGACAAAGCAGGGGATGTACTTGAAGGTGTAAGCAGTATAACAGTAAATACTATTTCTCGTCCAAGAATCAACGATCTTATTTATTTTTATTCTCCAATTCATTCTCAAGAGATATTTAGAGTTATTAATTTTTCAACAGTTTCAAACATGCTTCACTCTGATCCACCTGTCAACTGGTATGAATTAGATATTGAATATGCCCCAATTGAAGATATTAATAACTTGACTATTTTCAATCATTATATTTACGATTTATCTATTGAAGAATATTTAACTCTTGAAGATTATAGAACTAAATTAGATAACTTCAACTTAATTTCAAATATTCTCTTTAGTGCGAAGACATTTTATAATAAAAATTTAGATATTTATTTAACTGACGATAGGTATATACCAATTGATTTGAATGTTATGATATTTAATTTAAAAACGTCTTCTGATCTTAAAAGTAAATATAAAAAGACTCTTGAACAATATCCAACCCCGTATGGATATACAAAATACATAGATTCTGTTATTGCCCCTTATTCAACAACATTATTAGAATTCAATAATAAATTTTTAGTTTACGATTTAGAAGAAAAATTAATTATTGAATATGAATTTGAAGATATGAAAACACCAATTAATGACTTAGAAAATTTAATTCTGTATGGATATCAATTAATGTCTTTCTAAACCCCCTAGTTCAATAAGGAGAATTAAAAATGTTATGGACCATTCTCAAGTAATTAAATATTTTGATGAATATATAAAAAAATATTCTCCTTACCAAGATAATGAGACTTATTTAGCATTAATGGAGTATATAAGTCAAACATTCACAAAAGAATTATATGAAAATATTCCAACTCAATTTAAACAATTGTATGAAGATAACTATATAGATATTGATATGTATGATATTTTATTACGGAACATCGGTGTCCCGGATAAGATATTATCTAAATTAAAAATCAATGAAAAAATAATTCTATTTAAAAACTTTACTGATTTTTATCGGTATCGTGGGGACGTTTATTTTTTTGATAAAGTATCTAAGTTATTTGAGGGGGCAGATACATTATTTGATATTTATGAATTGTATATTGATTATGATGAAGCAATGCAAGATTGGGTATTTAAACCGTATAAATTAGTTAAAAACACAAATCTTGAGTTATTGACAGATAATATCAGGTACGATCAGATATATGATAACATACCAAGTTTCTTAATTACCAGACAACAGTTAACTACACATAAAAATAATAAAGAAATAGTTCTTCCAGTTAAATCGAATATTCTTTTATTGGATTACTCATTTACTTATAATTTAAGTGAGATGATGCACTTAGTGAATGCTACATTCTTAAAACAATATAAGAAGAAAGAAATAACTTGTTATTTTATAGCTGATGAATTCATATTTACATTAAGAGAATTTTTTATAATTTGGTATTATATTTTATTACGGTGTTATGATTCATCAATTGGTGACGTCCCCTTACAATGGATAATAGAATACATTGATTCAAGTAATCCATATACACTTTCTAATATTGATGAAATATTAGAAGAATATAAATTGGTGACAACTGCTCTTCAAAGTCGAAATTTTTATGAAAAATATATAAGTCGTCCATTTAAAAACTTTACATATAGTGCCCCACATGAATCTACAGATTTTGAATATTTGCTTACATCAGATTTTATTGAATACATCGATAGTAGGATAGTTGAATCTATAATGGACGATAAACAAGTATATAATATTATACTTGATGAATTATTAAATTCATTAGTCTTAGACATTAGTACAACATATGATGAATATTATGTAAAATATTCAGAATATTTTATAAACTCGTTAACTCGTATAACTCTTGATCCTAAATTAACTAGTTCATATTTACTAATGCATAACTATAAACCTTATCATACTGAATTATTATCAGCATATAATGAACTTATCTTCTCAAATAGTAATTTTGATTTAGCTGCTCCCGATGCTTACAAAGTACAATTTTTATATGATATGCAGGTTTTAGATAATCTTAATAAAGTGGATTATTATATTACTAATTTTATTTATAATTCTTTTAACGCTTTGACTTTTAATGAAAATACTCTTTCGAAATTTGTATTAGAAATTCAAAAAGATTTAGAAATACTTGAAAAGAGTAACTTCAAATATTCTAAGTTTAATATAAGTAATCTTGAACAAGTAGATGTTAATAAAATTGATGTGGATTTAACACAAATATTTCAACTGTTACCAATTGAATATTCAAAAATAAATACATTACAAAATGCATTCAATAAACTGACTGTTGATGGTGAGTTTATTATTAATTATTTGACACAACTCAATTCTACATTTACCTTTTTTGATTATACTATAAAGAAAATTCATAATTTGTTTTCTTCATTTAATAATTTAACTGATGTTTCAAAGAGCAATTATAATAACATTTTACAAGATATATTAGAAAAGATTGAGTATACTGTTTTTGAAGTTTTAGGTAAAACCTCAGACACATTGTTAACTACAGAATTTTTAGAAACAATTTATAATATATTGTTTAATGTGGTTAACAATATTAGTGAAGATTTAAAAATTGATTATAATCAAATTGAACAAAGTGGAAAATCTACAATTAATCACGATTTCAATTTTATAAATTCAAAAGATAAAATATATACATTTAATCTTAGTGAATATATTGGTATAGGTAAACTAAATATTGGTGACAAAGTAAAATACATACACGATGATGATGTTCATTACGGAGTCATAAAAAGATTTGAAAGTGATCATATTAAATTAGCATCTGAGTATACAGGATCAACTATTTCTGGTCAACTAATGAAACAGTCTTCACCAGTACTAGATATTGTAGGACGAATATCTTTGAGTGCAGTTAAACTTATTGACTCACTATTAACTACAGAGTTCTTAACGCTCATTCAAAATATATTCCTTACAACTGTTCACACTACTGAAGACATTTCTAATATTAATTCTACTAAAATATTTGAACTTTCATTAGAAAAAAGTGAATCAATATTATTTGAACAATTGACAAATTTAATTGACAGTTTAAGTATTTCCGACTTTGAACACTCTAAACTCAAACTTCAAGTAGTTAAATTGTTGTCCCTTTATGATCAGGCAATTTGTAAGTATATGGTATATGGTTCTGAAGTTACCGATTTATTAGATGAACAAGGAACTACAGATTTTAAGAAACAAATATTAGATAAATTATTATCAACAGAGTTCTTAAATTCAATTATAAATATATTTTATACGACATTTAATAATATTGATGATAGTTCAAGTAGTAATTTTTTTCAAATTGAACAAAGTGGAAAATCTACAATTAATCACGATTTCAATTTTATAAATTCAAAAGATAAAATATATACATTTAATCTTAGTGAATATATTGGTATAGGTAAACTAAATATTGGTGACAAAGTAAAATACATACACGATGATGATGTTCATTACGGAGTCATAAAAAGATTTGAAAGTGATCATATTAAATTAGCATCTGAGTATACAGGATCAACTATTTCTGGTCAACTAATGAAACAGTCTTCACCAGTACTAGATATTGTAGGACGAATATCTTTGAGTGCAGTTAAACTTATTGACTCACTATTAACTACAGAGTTCTTAACGCTCATTCAAAATATATTCCTTACAACTGTTCACACTACTGAAGACATTTCTAATATTAATTCTACTAAAATATTTGAACTTTCATTAGAAAAAAGTGAATCAATATTATTTGAACAATTGACAAATTTAATTGACAGTTTAAGTATTTCCGACTTTGAACACTCTAAACTCAAACTTCAAGTAGTTAAATTGTTGTCCCTTTATGATCAGGCAATTTGTAAGTATATGGTATATGGTTCTGAAGTTACCGATTTATTAGATGAACAAGGAACTACAGATTTAAAAATTGCTCCGTTTACTGATTTGTTGTCATCAACAGAATTTTTAAGTTTAGTTTATAATTTAATTTTTTCTTCACTTAATATTATTGTTGATAAGTCAAATACTATTTATCAACAGGCTGCAACTGATAGCCAAACAATATTAGAGGAGATTTTAATTTTTCAACTTTAACAGATAGAGTTAAATGTCTGAATTTTATAATGTAATGTAATTTATTAACAACATTGTTTAAATATCAATCAATCAATATAGGAGAAATTGTTATCCATGGACCATATCATAACTAATACAGATGATTATAAAATTTTTGATAAATTGGGGTCAAATAAAAAACCTGGACCAAAAGGTTGGGTGAGAGCGTTTCTTCATAAAAACCCTAATTTTCTTGGAACCCCTTTTTTTGAAGGTGAAAATTTAATTGTTGGTAACGGTAGAGAACTTGTTGGTCAACGAATCTTTAATGTTGCTTCACCAGGGCATACTTGGACAAGTTATACAATTTCAGATTTTGGAGTAGGAAGTGGTGGTGCAACAGTTAGTGACGGTACACCAATAATTGCTGACCCTACACTCGATGATGTAGGATTAAATAATCCAATTACATTAAGTTCAGCATACGATGCTGAAAGTAGCAGTAGTACAACAGGGGTAATTAAACCAATTACAACAGATGGTTCAATTACATTAATGGATGGTGAATATGGAACTAGTACTTACTATTCAAAATCTAAATGTGTCTGTGTAGTTGATGCAAGTGAACCTACAAGTTTAGGGGCAGGAGAGTCACAACAAATTTCTGAAGCCGGCTTGTATTTTACAAGTGGATCGACAAATGTAATGTTTTCACATATCTGTTTTGCTCCTAAATGGAAAGAATCTGATAGTATATTAACTATTGAATGGTATATTATTTGTTAAATTGTTTTCTTAAAATATAGACAATAATAATCGTTATTAAGGAGTTTTTTATTATGATTACTGATCGTCGAGAGCCGGGAGTATATGTATCAATCGAAGACTTGAGTTATGTTGCAGCTAACCCTAATGTGGGAAGGTCTGTATATTGTGTAGGGGTCTGTAAAAAGGGCCCTCACAATCGAATAGTTCAAGTAACTTCACAATCTGAGTTTCATACAACTTTTGGGAAACCAAATTTTTATGAAACTAGTAAATCTCATTATCATATGGACAAAGCAATGCAATATTCCGGTAGAGGATATTATGTTCGCCTTTCTCCAGATGATGCAATTCAAGCTTGTGCATTGGTTAAACAATCTAGTTCTGTAGAAAGTGAATTAGTAAGTGAAATTGCACATACATTTACTTGGGCAGCCTCTGCAACTTTAGTTTGTGCTACTGATTGTTCTGCTGCTGTAAATGTTGGAGACTGGATATTTAGTGCAACTGAAGCTGCTGCTGACTATCAGTATGCAAAACAAGTACTTACTATATTTGTTGAATCTGATGGTTCTACAACACTCACATTAGATTCTGCTTATGCTGGAACAATTGGTGATGCTCAAGCGTTTAAATTTGTTCCTTATGAAACTGTTACCAATACAGGTTGGGATACAGGTCTTGAATTACCTGACACTACTGCTGACCTGGACACCGATGTTGTGTATGGTTTCTATGCAACTGGTGCTGGTGCTTTTTATAATGATTATAAAATTAAAGGTGCCCGTAATGTTGAATTAGAAAGAATGTATGTTGATGATGAAGGTCTTGCAAAATACAAATATTTGTTCATGAATGTTGCTATTTATAGAGTTAATGATGATTTGACTGAATCTATGATTGAAGGTCCTTGGGTAGTATCATTAACTGATGAAACTCCAGACGGTATTCGAATTCGTGATTTGTCAAGTGGACAGCCGCTTTATATTGAAGATATTATTAATGATAATAGTAAATTGATTCATTGTTGTGTAGGTTCAGCAATGCAAGATCTACGATCTTCTGTTAGTGCAACTAAAACGACTGAACTTCGTAAACAAATTATGATGATACTTAGTGCTGGTCAGCCTGCTGCTACGTCTTTTATCGTTAGCGACACTACTGGGGTCCAACTCGGTAGTGGTTTTGATGGCACTACGGATGGTCAGGGAGACAGTGCAAGTCTTCCGCTTTATAATGACACAACTGGGTTTGTTAATGTTGATACTAATATTGATGCACTTGCAGCTCAAGCATATAATTGTAGTTTAACTAGTGTTGATGGGTCTATCGGGCAGATGAGAGAAGTAACTTATCCTGTTTACCAACCTGATTATATTCTTACTGGTGAATGGTCAGCAGCTACTCAAAATTCTGGTCGTTATCTTGCAGATCTTCGTCAAGATTGCATTCATCTTGGTGATAGTACATATAACACTTCATATACTGCTGATCTGGATTCCCGACTGAATGATGTGCCTTAATATCTAGGGCCATATATCGGTGACGATATATGATAATTTCTTTAATTGCTGGAAACTCCTAAGATTTAATATGATATATTAAATTGGACAATCAGCAGCAAAGATCTACATAAATTGTAGATAATGTTCAACGACTATCCCAGACATGGGAGTAGAACACAAGTGTGTTCGAAATAGGAAACATCTATTATTAGATGAAGATATAGTCTATTCTTATAGGAAACTATAAGCAATCTTTATTTAAAGATTGAAATAAAATTAACGATTTTATTTTAATACAAAGTGGAATAACTGGACATCAGCTCTATATTGTCAATTCCGAAAACGGAGAGATGAATACACTGGACAGAAGATGATTGTGAGTCCATGCTATCATGCTATTGAGAATCATTTAGTTATTGATGGTAATTACTTCCTTGGTGAGCCTGTTGCAGGTATTGAGAAAGGTGCAATTGCAGAACCAATTGAACTTGTTTATACAGCTAACCATACAGAGCGTGGAGATTTGGGCGATGCTGAATTGAATCTTACAATTGTTGAACCTGAAGGTAAATATTTTCTTACTCAATTTACTACCTGGAAACGTTTGAGTATTTTGAAGAGACTTCATGCTGCTAAGTTTGTTACATTTGTTAGAAAATCACTTCCTCCTCTATTGAAAGATTTACTTCAGAGGAAAGGTACAAATTTCTGGATTAAACAGGCGAATGCTAGAGTTACTTACTTTCTTTCAAAATATATTGGATCTGAAGTCGAAGCACTCAATATGTTAACATCTTTTTCTGTCAATGTTGAGTTTGACGAGATTGCTTCCGAGTTAAATGTTTATGTTGGTTTGGCACCTGTGCGGGTGATTGAGAGAATCAATGTATATATTGCAGTGAGCTAAGAACATTTTCAACAATTAGAAATTTATTAAAATCCATTTATTGAGGAGATAAATATATTATGGGTGATTCAGCAACTAATATTGTAAGTCGATTAGCTACACGCTTTGACAATGCAATTCTTGATCGGGATAAACCTGATTATATAACTAGAGATATTGGTGGACATTTTAGAAAAAATAATCCGTATATTGGAGGTTATTTTCAAGTTGTATTTGGTCTTCCTGAAGAGTTACTTGGTAGTGGTGAAGATGCAAAAGTAGCATCTCAATGGCTTCATAGTACTTGTGAAGGATTTACTCCCCATACTCAGACAAACAACTTTGTTGAACTTATGGGGCAAGGTCAGATTGGCTCTTCATTTGTTAGTGGAGTAACAACTAATCGTGAATTTACAATGACGTTTAGAGAATATCAAAATCTTCCTATATTGAATATTATAAAGAGATGGTGTAGCGTGTTCGATAATTTTACCGGCACGTCGCCTTTGGACGGAAATCGATTCTTACCGATCAATTATAAAGGTTGGTGCGCGGTTGCACAAACTAAACCTGTACGATCAAAAGATGAAGATTTAACTATTGACGATATTGAAGAATGTTATATTTATTCTGGAGTTATGCCTGTTGCAATTCCTCTTGATGGATTAAATTCAGATATAACTTCAAATGAATCTGTACAACATTCTGTATCATTTAAATTTGATAATTCTCCTTTGACTTCTGCTGAACCTGGAGTTACAGCAAAAGTTGTTGAGTTACTTGCTGGTATGAGGACAATGGGTACTGGTGCAAGTAATGATTCTAATTCTACTTATAACCGTTATTGGTCTCGTGGTACTGGTGGAGAAACTTCTCAGTGGGGTACTCATGATGGTGAAGTAACAAGTATCGTGACCCCTGATGCTGAATCTGGTAAACCTAGTCGAGTAGTAGTATAAATAAAATAATTTAGGATCACTAACTCAATTAAGAGATAGTGGTCCTATTTTTAATAGTATTAGTTCAATGTACCAGTACACTGAGAAAATATTTCTCGAACATCCTGCTGAGTGAGTGTTGCATATTTCTTTGTTGGAGGATCGACAACAGGAGCCAATTGTGGTGGGGCTACAAATGATGGAGCAGTTGGTTTATTGATGGTGTAATAATATTTATTTGGAATAAATGAAAGAGGCAAACCCTCTGGTAAAGAGGCAAAATTTGGAGCACCAGGTTCAGGTAGAGTGATTGATGGTCTTTTCGGCAAAATTGGACCCCCAAGCCCTTGAACTTGACCTCCTTGAATATACTCTGGAGGAGTGCCTTTAAGTTTTGCAGGAACGATAGTTTCATGACCACAATCAGGACACTCAGTCGAAGTTTCATAATAATCTGCATATTTCGCGTCAAATCGTCCTGTACTTGTATTGAGTTCATCTAGACAACCTCGACATATAACGTGGTACATATTAAGATTTTCACAAAACTTCATTTTAACTGTTCCACAATATCTGCACATTGGTGGTTCACAACAATCAAATAATACATTTTTAATTCGTTCATTTTTTGATGCACTTTTAGGCAAATAATTAGTTGCCCAAATCAATGATTTCTTAAAAGTTATTGATTTATTATTTACAATTATAAGTTCTTTATTTTTAAATATTGAAGATTTATTTACTAATGACAAATCCTTATTTTTGAAATTGACTGTTGTGTTAAACGTTCGAAGGCCTTTAACATCTAAATTGGTCTTATCTTCCATATATTTAATTAATTCTATTCTATGATCAATCATAGAAATTGTTTTCTTTATTTCTGAATTGAATTTAATATATCCCCAGTCTTCTGCATAATACTTACAAATTAATAAAGATTTTAAATTCCCTCTAAATACATTAATTAATTCTTCTTTTAGATCCATAGGAATATCATGATTATCATAGTTTTTCATATCTACCTGAAAAACTGGATGGGTATCTAAATGGAAACCAAGATAATATTCTTGAAACCCAAGTTTAGTCATAAATACCAATTTAGAATTCATATCACTACCAGTCAGTTGGCTACATACAATATCGTCAAATACCAATTCATCTGAGTCAAAATGTTTCACTAAATGATATCCAATCTCAATCATTTCAGATACCTGGTTACGATCTTTCAATGCCAATTCAAGTACATGTTCGTTAGTAATACTGTCAATTAATTCCATTCTTAAAATTCCTCTTTTTTAGGTTCAATACAATTTAAAAATAACATGCTATATATTAATAATTTATATATAAAATGTGATAAAGTTTTTAATTCACGTTTTGATTAAATAAAAAATTAACTCCATCTTAATTGATGGAGTTAATTTTTAATTGTTATTTATTTCGAATTTCTTCGATTATAAAATTTACAACACTCATAGGAGGACAATTGATTGTCATTCATGAAATTATTCATTACTCTCTCCTATTCAAATTAATGATTTCGCCATCTTTACAATGACAATTAATTTCCAGTTGTCCAAATTCGGACATGTCGATTGTTACATCGCCATACCCTTTATGCTCTTCACAAATACTATTCATATGATTCATAAACCCTTCATCATTAGTTATAATTACCGGTGTTTCTCCAGCCATTATAACAACAAACAAAACCAAACTAATTAAGTTCTTCACAATATTCTCCTTTTTAAAATAAATAACATCAATATAAATTTCAACTAACTACTTATAGTATTTATATATAAAATCAACAAATACAATAAAACTATTACAATTAAAAAATGGGGTTATCCAATATAAAAATATTGGATAACCCATTATTTACCAGTTACTCAAAAGAACTGATATGACTTTTTTTAATGATTAATTGTTATTCTGAGAACCAGGCACTTGGTTCAGGTAGAGGTAGAATATTAGCATCTTCTTTCTCATTAAATTCTTCTTCGGTTACTTCAGTCCAGTGAACATCATATTCAATATTATTACCTACTGAAATCAATTCATGATACATGCTTCCTGATTTTTCAGCAATAAAAGTATTTCCCCGCATCTTTGTTTCAGCTTCACAAAGTATTTTTACTGTGATACCAGTATGGTGTTTGTAATATTTACCTATTTCAAATAACTTACTATCTGACTTTATATTTTGAACTGGTCTCTTTTGGTAATTAATAATAACATCATCAATTTTTTCAAAAAAATCTTTACTCTCCATTTTTAACTCTCCTTTTAAATTATTATCAACAACACCCACACAAAAATGAATAGAAAAATAATGGGCCACCCAATATAATAAATATATTGGGTGGCCCGATTTTTAGCAGTTACTCAAATATATGAGTATAACTAGCACAATTATTTTCAGTCTCGTAAATTTGTATTGTTATCTCTTTTAAGTCTTTTATTTTGTTCTTAAACATTGCTTTTGCAACTGCACAAAATATAATTGCCATCCGTTCAGCGGTTGTTGGATGTGGCCAGACTAAATATTTAAATCCGTTCTTTTTAACAAATTCAATAAATTTAATATCACTCTTTTCAATAATACAAGCATGATCATATTTACTATCGAAGAAATCTTGAAATTCTTTTAAATGGGTAAAATCAATTATCATGTGCTGTTCATTTAAGCTCGATGCTTTAATTTTCAGAAACACTTTATATGAATGTCCGTGAATGTTCTTACATGGACTATCATAATCAAGACAATTAAGTCGATGACTTGCTTCGAATTTGAATTTTTTTTCTATGCTATACATATATCATTTCTCCTTATTTAATATTGTTTATTTTTATTCTTGGAGCGAATTGTTTTGCACCAAATTGAATTATAATATTCAATTGATGTTGAGCTTGTTCAAGGTTATCTACAACCCAAATATCAGCAAAATCTCCATCTCCAGATATAATAGTATTATGTTCGTACATATCGACAACTACATGATATAATTTACGATTATTTTTAATGTATTGTTTATCTTTAAATCTTAATTTATCGTGTGTAATATTGCTCGGTTTATTCGATTTAAAAATATGAATTTAGTATCTTTTTTCTTTGATACTACCGTTGCGTCACAATACCTAAACAAGTCATCGATATTATTATATGTTTGTTCAAACAACATGTGTGTACTCTTCATATTACCACCGACTCTTACTAAATGATTTCATTAATTTCTCTTCGTCAGTCACAGTATTCAGCATTTCATATTTTTCAAATATAGTTATTTTTGGTCGGTCTTTCTCTTTACGATCAAAATTCTTAATAACTGTTTTAATTCGTGCAAGCATAAACTTAATTACGTATGGGTTATGATCGTCACCAATAAACATCTTTCTAATACTATTTAAGTTTCCGTATTTAAGAATATAAGCAACAGTCTTAATGTGTCGGATTGAAATTCTTTCTTCAAGAGATATGAATATTTCTGGATATGTTTGTTTATCAACACACAGTAATTTAATTATCTTCTTGACGTCTGCAATTGTGTATTTATATTTATGTCGGGTTTCAATGATTATTCGCCATTCACGATTACTATGTTGAATTTTAGCCATGTTTTTGATTCCTCAAATTTCTACTAAATTGTTATTATTTATTTTTGATATTTAATTGGGTCTACTTTACCAAGACTAGCGAATGCTTCGAGTCTTTCATTGCATGATCCACATCTTCCGCAGGAGAGCTCTTGATCTTTGTAGCACGTGCGTGTCAATTGATAAGGGACAACAAATTCTTCTGGAAGTTCACAACCAATTTTCAATATTTGAGTCTTATCAATATTTAAAAATGGTGCAAGAACACCAACTTTACCGTCACTAGATTTGTTAATAGTAGTTTTAAGACTCTCTATAAACTCAGGACGACAATCAGAGTAAATGTGATGATCCCCAGCATGAACACCAAGTGCAATATGAGTTGCATCAATTGATTCAGCATAACCAGCAAGGATAGACGCAAAGATTAAATTCCGTCCTGGAACGACGGTAGTTTTCATATTTTCATCTTCGTAATGACCTTCTGGAATATCTCCACCAGATTTTAATAGATCCGATTCAAACATATATTCAATAAAGTTTAAATCAATTGTTGGAAAGACATCAATTCCATAATAATCACAAAAGTGGATTGCACATGTTCTTTCATATTTGTTATGTTTTGATCCATATGAAAAGTTAACTGGACATACTTCATGACCTTTCGCAAGATAATATCCAAGCATCGTACCTGAATCCATTCCACCACTTAAAGAAAGTACAATTTTCATTTTTTCTCCTCTTCTTTTTGGTAATACTCGCCATTTGTATGTTGTAACCAATCACCAACTTTTGCATTTGCTCTTATTCTACAATGAAAACAAACATTCTCTGGTATTGAATAATGTTCTTGAGGGGACTGACCTTGTACGATTACTCCACCACATTTAATGCAATTCATAAAAATTCTCCATATATTATTAATTCCTCTTATATGTTAAACATATAAGAGGAGTTAATCTTAACAGTTACCCAATTTGACCTTTTGGAGCTTTCGAAGTTGCAACTTTCACGGTTTCTTCAACACTCAAGTGTTTAGGTGGTTTTGTGTAATCTTTAGTATTTTTCTTTGCTTTACTCTTACGTATTGAAAGCGTTGTTCCACTAGTCACTTCAACAACATCTTCAAAATCTTCATCTGAAATAATTTCAGCCAACATATCATAATTAACTTTTTTACGACTTGTTGTTGTATATGATACTAACCAACTCTCTTCATCATCAGTAATTATAACTTCTTTAGTTGATTTTTTCTTATGCATAATCTTACCAATTTCATTACGAATTTCTGATTGTGCATCTTTCATTTTCTTTTCTTGAACCTTGAGATCTCCCCACATTGTCAATAATTCTGTCATCTTCATAAAAATTCTCCTTTTTTGATTGTGTGTTTTACTTCCAAATATCATTATATTCATCAATTGGTTTAGTTAATTTATAATACTCATCTGCTGTTTTTGCATTTTTTGCTTGATCATAAATACTATCATGAGTGTATCCACTTGATATATGACTAGGTTTATGATTAGTTATTATAAATAAACCTACAACAATAAGAATAAAAAACACCATCTTAAACTCTCCTATAATTTTCTAATTTAAAATTATAGTGTTGTCGATAGAGTATGTTAGTAATATCAATTATGTTATTTAGTGATTCGATTAGTTACAGTTAGTATATTTTTTTGTTTAGCTTAATTTCCAGAGGATTTCAGTTTCATTAGTTTCAAACATAGGTAAACAAAAATTATTAACAAAATTATCGATATTACCAAAATTAATTAGTTTAATATAGAATGAATATTTGTCAAGTAACTCTTTAAAACTCCTATCTTTAATAATGTTTTTATCAATTGTGTCTAGTTTTTTAATATTGTCATATATCTTCTTAACACATTTAATAATATCAAGTTTAATGTGTCGATAATTTTCTTTTGAATTTTTTTCAACATATTTATAAAACCCTTCAAATGAATTTACATCTATATCATCCAATAAACTTGGGAAAATAGTAAGATAAAAATCACAACTGAAAAACTGATATGCTTTATGACCAACAATATATTTAACATTGGGTGTAATCGTTGCTTGATCATAATTAATCATTGGTGTATAATTTTCATGAGCATACTCGAAGAAATCATCAAGTAATAATAGTTGATATTTTAATTCAATTTTATCAATCATATTAATTCCAAGATTATTGAAATAAATATACTGACCTTCCACGATTGACTTTATTCGATTTAAATAATCTCCATCAATGTTATTTTCGTTTTTAACATCATAAATAGAATCTGCTTCTACAATATCCATAACTTTAATTTACTCCCATATTTTTTAGAATAGTAGATTGCCACCCGTTGCAACATCACAAACTTCAGTAGTTCTAATTGAAATTTTTCCACTTTTACAATCGGATACTGAAGCATACTTTCCACTGTTCATCTTAACAATCCAAACAGTATATGTGTCTGCATCTACCGGTAAAAAATTACTACTTCGTAAAGCAACATCTGTATTAGTTTCATCGAGAGCTTGAACTTTTGGATCGTTTTTATATTCTGGAAATGTGTATATTGCAGTGTCCGGAATATGAATAGCCTTGACTTTCCCATCTTGAAAAAGGTAATCGATATAGTCTTGGTCTTTAGCCAAGGTTTTAACTATTTTTCTAATGTCTTTGTCAATTTCAAATTGGCATACATTTTCACATCCAGTCATATCAAATGACTGAGCATCCTGTTGGAGATTTGTTTCATCCTGTTTAGGTAGAAATAATTTAACTTCACCATTAGTCACTACGTATCTGGAATTTTCATTATCTTCAATAATAAAAATATTATCCTGACTTTTAAATTGTTCCAGGAGCTTAATATATTTTTTCGGATTAATAATATCCAGATCTACAAAATCTCCGTTTTGACTCTTTAATACTTTTTGAATATTTGCTTCAATTATACAATCCGTTTGACCCTGTTTGATCTTAGATTGTTTAATTGTAATTGATTCATCGTTGTTCTCCTTATTCAATATCTGGAGAATTTTAACCATGTTATCATAGTCTGCTGGTGTAATTGCAGCTATAATCTGCTTATCTTCAACATTTGGACTAAAGGATTCAGTTATTGAATCTAATGGTCCTCGTTCAGGAGTTGGTTGATTGACAGGTTGTGTTTGGACTGGCTGTTGTATAACGGGTTCAGGTATTGCTTGATTAATAGGTTGTTGCATAATAGGTTCAGGTTGAGCATAATTAGGAGTTTGTTGAATAATAGGCTGACCAACAGGATCGTCTCCTCCCATTATTTGATTCAATATTCCTTCATCAATATTAATTGGTTCTGCTTCAATTGCCGGTTGCTGTGTAAGCATAGGTTCTTGGATATTTTGTTGAATAGGTTCCTGATATTGAACTGGAGGTTGTTGAGTCACCTGTTGCTGCTGTGGGTCTTCAACTCTTTGTGGAGCAACAGGTTGTTGAAATCCTTGTGGAGCAGCAGGAGGAACTGGTGGAGCAACTTGTTGTGAAATTGATTCTGCTATGTGAGTAAAATTATTTACTATTTGTTCAGTCATAGAAAAATACCTTTTTTAAAATTGAATGTGTTCCCCATAAATATTTAGTTTATGGGGAGGAAATTAATTAATATTTGACAGTAAATGAAATACCGTCCGCAGTAGTTTCTAGGATCAGCCCTCTATAATATTTCTTGGGATTATCTTCTTTAACAACTCTGATGTATTCATTTAAACTCTGAATGATAGATGCATGAAATTTTTCTTCATTTTTCTTCACATCATCTTTACTTTTAAACACAATTGTGAATGTTCGATCAGGATTGTTCTGATTTATATATTCAACATTTTCGAGTTTCTTTTCGATATGATATTTTATGATCTCTGCTCGCCATTCAACTGGGAGAGGTATTTCACCAGGTTTATCTTTATATTCTTTTTCAGGATCAAGATTAAACTTTTTTACTGTCTCTTCATATGCATCCGTTCCAGCCATTTTATTTATTTCCTTTTTTAAAATTAGGGTTTAATTGCAGGACATTACCAGTATTCTCTGTCTTTGGATGTTTAATTTTCAATTTTTTATATCCAAACACATCTTCTCGATTAATGAACGAAAAATCTTCTTCTTCGTCTACTTCACTGTAAAAACTATACCCATCCTCTGTGTGTATTTTTCTTTGGACATCGGATAATTTCAATACATCTTTGCCTGCGTATTGAATTGTACATAATATATCTCCTCCGACTGTTATCAAAATAATTTCTTCTTTCAATGGAAATCTCAAATTCCCCATATAACTCCTTATTCTTTTGTTTTAAAAATTCTAACGAAATATAAAATATAAAAAGTAATAACTATCAAATTTTAACCCTAATCAATTCAAATAATAATTGAATTGATTAGGGTTTTTTAATGATCACTCATTGATCTTGATTACTTTTGCGTTCTGCCCAACCGAGGTCGGAGATGTCCGCTGAATAAATTCTTTTCTATTCAACTCATTCTCCTTCCTCGCCTGTTGCTGGTCTTCTTGAGTCCAGATTCCATAACATGGGATCTTAATATTTTCTTGACCCAGTAATTCCCCAGAGGGTTTTCCAGAGAATTTTATTCGGAGATCTATATCTCCAATTATTTTTCTAACCATAGCATCAATGACGCCAATAAAATGTCTCTTAATCTGGCTTGACAACCAGACTTCTATGATGTTTTTCTCGTCATTGTAGTATGCCTTGATCCCAACTTCGATCATTGAGTTATTAATTGTCATTACGATAGTCTCCCTTTTAAAATAATTAAAAAACAATAAAATAATAAAACTCAATCCATTGATTGTGTTTTTTATTTAACTAATATTATTATTTATATATGTATTCGATGAATACACTATTTAATAACGTGATTTATGGATGTTTGTTTTCTAAATATATCTCTTCTACAGTTTTCCCACATATTTTACAAATGACATTTTCACCAGGTTTTAAATGTGATTTTATATGATCAACAAATATTTCTGCAGATTTCTTAGATTCTTTTTTGACAGTTATTCGACCAGCTTTTAAACATTCAGTTAATGTTGCAAAGCAAGTTGGATATAACATTAACTGAAACCAATTTCTTTCAACAAGTACTCTGTCTGCTGATTGTGGACTCCATACAATATATTTTTCTTTTTTAAATGGATTCAATATATCTTCTTTTAAAAATATAATACTACTGACCCTTTATCAGGATCAGTAGTAAGTTTTAGTTCTTTAGTGCATCACGCATTTTTTTGATATCTTCAATATCCGTATCATCAAGTTTTTCATCTTCTTTACGAGCAATGATTGCATCATATTTTCGGATTTGGCTTTCGTTTGACTTTTGTTTTTCGGCAGCCTCACGTTCAGCTTTTCTAACTTTAATAACGTACTTAACAATATCAAATTTTAATTTCAGTAATGTGTTTTCTTTTGTTGATATTGAATCATCAACAAAACTTTCAACTTCAGTTTCTTTCAGCTGACGACTAAGCTTTTTAGCAATGTCGTCAATGTCAGTAACATTACTGTGTGCAGGTTTTTTGAAAGGAACTGCCCACAAATCTTCAATAGTCAACAGTCCTTTATTACTTGAAAATCTTACCCGATCTCTAGTTCCACGTACAAAAATTTCAGTCATGTTCAATTTTTCCTTTTTTAAAATGTAAGTTTAATTGTTCTATTGTAACTTCCTTTAACTCGACACAAAACTTCATTTCGTTGAGTAGATGAAAATCCTACTCCACTTAATTGGTTATCTGATTTAGGAGTTTTCATTTTACTTCCAAGAACTTCAAATACTTTCCGATGATCTTTTAACTCATCTTTCAAGAATTCATTATAAAATCCACGAGCCTGGTCAGGGTTATTACAATTTTCAATCATGAAAAACCAATGTTTGTTACCTATTTCTTTTTCGTCCCAAAAATTAGGAGAATTCATAATCATGGACACGTTTTGAAATTTGTTAGTTGTTATTCCCCAAATCTCTTTTGATCGTATCGTGCTTGGAAGGGATTCAATAATTTTAAATCCGTTTGCATGTGAATAATGAATTTTTGCTACAGTAATGTATTTCCCATCACCTACAGCTTTGTCATATACAAATGTATGAATCTTACCATCAAATTCAATTTCGCATTCAAATCCAACATCAATACTTTCCCGTTTACAATAATTATGGACTCGATATTCATAAACACCTTCTTTCATTCGACGTCGATCAGGATAACAAATGTTCTCGACAGATTCTCTAGTGCTGTCTCTTGTAGAAGCATTCATGTCAATGTCAAGAAATCCACTATTCGATCGTCTATTATCGAACGTGATATGAAATCCATCGGGTTCAGTCATATGTGCATCAAGATCATCAAGATTGAACCACGCAAGTCTGTTGTTCCAATCCCCATCAACTTTTCCACCCATTTCCTTGACTCGTTCCTTAATGGAGTCCACCACATTCCCTTTATAATTCCAACTGAAATTATTGAGCCATTTGAACATTATTTTGGAATCAATATAATCTGGAGCAATCAGGCTAACAAAATTCTTCTCGTGACTATTTTCTACGAGAATCTCTACGGATTCAATTGTTTCATTTTGAATGATAGTGTCAAGAAATGTTTGAATATTTACTCGTTCAATTGTATCCGATTTATGAGATGCTTTTGGAATATCTGTTACCATCTCATCAAAAACATCCATCACTTTCTTTGCTGACCGATTCGCAAACAGAACATTGTTGATTGTGATATCTTCAGGTACAGCAAATCGTCGATCGAGGGTGGGTGTATATCCAAGTTCTTCAATCTCTTTTTTTGCATTGTCCGACATTGACTTTGTAATTAACAATGCTGTCGGTGTTTTGTATCCTTCCATCTTTTCTTCAAATGATTTTACAGCACTTACGAGATCACGTCCTTCAGAAAGATGGATCAGTAATGTTCCAATCACATTTGTTCGGATGTTAGTAATTGCTCTAACTAAATTTTGACTAACTGTCCAACAGAATATATCTTTATCTTTATCTGTTGTAATCTTATCGAACATCATCTTATATTTTAAAAATTTATCTACAACAAATTTATGCTCAAGTCCACGATATAGCTGATGGTATCCTTCTTCAGGCTCCATCAATTCAAGAACAGTTTTAATACTTTCAACAGTAATTTCTTTAAGTGCTCGTTTAAAAACTGTTGTTGTTGATTTAATTCTTGAAAGTCTTCCACCTAAATCTGATTTTGTAATTTGATGTTTTATCGGTATATTAAGGTTAAAATGTTCCCAGATAATTTTTTCACCAGAATCAAGAACTTCAATATTGTCTTTGCAGCCCACTAAGCATTCATAATGCAAAAACCGATTCTCGATCGGTTTAGTTTTGACATATTCCGACATGGCATCGGCAACAATTTGATATTCAGGGTTGCTTGGTGCATCTACGACAACATCCCAAATACTTACTTTCTTACCATCAATTACTGCAATTGTTCCACCCATGTCTCGAACAAACTTCTTACATGACTGACAGTCGTGTGTTGAACATTCACGAAACAGTGGATTTGAACCTTCAGGGTATTTCGAAAGATAAAACTTCCATAACTCGTCTTTTTCAAGTTTAACTGTGAAAAGGTCGTTGGCTTGAATAGTTTTAAAATGAGTCTGTACAGCTTTCTGGAATTTTACGAACATGTTGTTCTCCTTTAAATTAAATAAATTGTAGACATGAATGTCTACCTAATTATGTTATTTATATATCAAAAAGGAGAATATTAGAAATATTTAGAATTTACCTGGAGCTACTTGAAGGCATGTATAGCCCATTTTTCTCCACATATCAACAACCCCATCTCTGTCATCAAATAATATTTCAATTTTATCAGCAAATGGTTTAATTAATTCAGGTTTAATAATAACATCTGATCTAAAGTCACCAGATTTTCTCATAATTAAATCTTTAGAGTCTAATTCCATTTTGTTTTGTTTAAACCATTTTAGAGTAATTTCTCTAACATCCTCAGATCGACCTGTAACAACTTTTAAAGAATTTATCCCAATCAGGTTTTGCTTGTTTGATATATTTTTTTCTATCTTTAACTAATGAAAGTGTCCCATCTAAATCAAAGATCATCATGACAATTTCCTTTTTATTTGTTTAAAATTATTTTTAATTTATCGTCAAGAAACTCATAATAATCTCTATTCCATATTGCATCTTCTAAAGCATTGTGTTCAACATTATTATCTAATTCTCTAAATTTTGGGTCACCAATAAAATCAGCAAGTTGTTTCAGATCTTTACAGTACATTGGAAAATGTTCAGGAAGATCTATCATTGCGCCAAATAACCAACAGAACACCACCCAATCATAGCTAGCAAAATACGCCCAAAATTCAGGTTTATTACAATTAATAAATTTTAATAATTCTTTTTTGATTTGTTGTGTGCTTCCACACATTGTTACAACATTAGTTTGTGATTTAATTATAGGATTAGAATTTTTATATGTTAATTTGGGAATAACATGTTTTTTACCCAATCATTACACTTTGATAAGTCTGCTTCACTATTTTCAGCATAAAAACTTCTCCCATCTTCGCTAATCATTCCAATGGATATGAATTCAATTGTATTAGGTTTTTCACAAAATTCAGTGTCAAAAAAAATATTTCATTTTCATTGTCCCTTTTTAATTATAAATATAAAATTACTACCAGCACAACGCTGGTAGTAATTTGGTTAAAATCCACTCTTTTCTATTTATTCTTCATAATCTCTTCGTACAGCTTTAATTCACTTCGACCAAGAAACATAGGTTGATATTCGTCTCTTGACAATACTTCTCCATTAATATCAAACGCTTGTCTTCCAAGTCGGATAGTAGCAAGACGTTCTAAATGAGAAGGAATATTTTTAGAGTGTGTGTTCCCAACAAAAACTTCAGTTAGATCATGGGGCTCACATATTGAACCGTTTTTATTCTTCATCAATTTCCGCTCCTCCCGTCCGTCCTTCAATACCTTCAAACATTTCATCAAAACATTTCCCACAAGTTTGTGTCAAAATTAATTCTCTTTCACTAGAATTTAATTTAGGGAAACAAGATTGAATGTTCTTTTCGCCAACATTATAGTCATTTAACTCTCGTTGAGTCACTTTAATACTATGGATTTCTTTGCATAACGCACAGGGGATTGTTAGTTGGATCATTTATTTCTCCTCTTTGATCGGGGTTTCTTAGTGCCTTTGTAAGTCTTAAACGACATATCATTAAACCCTTTCTTATAAAGCATGGATTTATCATCAATAGTTGAAGGTTCTTTATTTTCACCGAGTACTCCACCAAGAAACATTTCAATTTCTTGAAAAGCTGTATACGGATCAAACACTTTAGTGAATTGATAGTTTTTTAGTGTTGGAGAAATAATAAATTTACCTTCTAGTTTTTGCCATTTAGAAGGAATAATAACAAAACATGGTGTTTTATATTTAAAAAATAAGTCGTTATTAATCTCAATAGGGATCTCAGATAATTGAGTTTTCATAAATTTTAAAATATTACCAAACTGTTTCGATTTAATGTAACTTTTCTTTTCTGATTTTGTTGTGAATTTTTTAAATATTTTGTCAAAGTCTTTGGTGGAATAACAAAATTGTTGATGTTTGCCGCCAAGTTTAATAGGTAATGCTTCATTTAAATCAAACATAACACTGATATAAATTTTACCACAAAAACCAACAAACATTAATTGATTGTCAAAATATTTAAATGTATCTTCCCACTGTCGATAATAAAGCCGATTTGACCAATTATTTTCAGGATTGACTATTTTATCATAATCGAATGATTGAATGATTTCGTCTTGATTAATTTGTTTATCGTTTTTACGATCAAATTTATCATGATCTGTAATAATAAATTCTTTTTCTTTTCGGAGAAATATAATTGAATCGTCATTATACGCTTGAACTCCGTCGTAATAATCTTTTTGTTTTGATATGATTCTCAATTATATTCCTCCTTATAGTTATTTATATTTCAAATGTTTAACAACATTTTTACGAAAATCGTTTTCAGATTCAAAATCCTCCATCAATTGACGAGCAATTTTACAATCCTTAAATAAATGGCTATATGAATAATTATGCACTTTTGGATCTGTTTGGACTTCTTCGCCACATAATAAACACATTTTGTATTCAATTGAATGAAATTCTGTTTCAATATAATCATTTTCTATTTCTTTTTGTTTAAAAAATGCATCTGAATAACATTCGTCTTCATGTTCCCATGTCCCATATTGATCATCATACCAATATGGTTTAATTTGACTTCGAATATTAGATACTTGGTGTGATGGCATCTCTTTTAAAATGAGTCGAATAATTTGTTCAGCACTTGTGTTTTCAATGATAACATCAACATCGCTTTTTATCATTTTTCCAGTCTCCATTAGTGTTAATATGTTTAGGTGAGTATCCCACAAAAATTGAAATGATTCTACTATTGAACTTCGTTACATCCACTACAAACATAACAATGTTGATCTTTATCCCAGACCCATTCTGAGTCTATTCCAGCTTTAGTGCAAGTACATCCACAATCTTCAGCTTCGAAATCAGGTTCATTTGTTTCTTCCATTATTATTCTCCTTTAACGGTTTTATCCCTTCAATCACAAATCGTAGTCATAGTCATAGGATTCCATGTTTGTTGGTCTATCTTTTTCAGCAAGATCAAAACACCATTCAACAAATTCAGAGATTTCGTGGTAATCTCCTGACCATCCACAAACTTTACCTGCTTCTGCTAAGTTTTCTAAAAACTCATTTGTTAGTTTGGGTTTTAATTCGTTTTCTTTCTGTTGACGTCTTTTAGCATATTCGTCCATTCTTATTCTCCTTTTTAAAACAATTGATTGTCCAATATAAGTAATATAATCAGGGGATCTTAATACCCCACAAACATTTATATTTTTTGTAAATTGAATCTTTAAACCTTTAAAATCTTCTAACCATTCTATTTCAAACCGATTAAATAACTCAACCATTTCAATTAAAGTAAACACAAATGTGTCTTGTAATTGACTGTTATCCTCTATTTCAATATCCATCATAAAATAACAATCGTCACTCAATTGATCATTTTTATAAACATTCGTCCAACATTAATCAATTTAATTTTTCCTGTACGTTCAGACATGTTATTCTCCTTTAAAAAATAAAATTAAAATGCAAATTGCACCTTTATATAATTTATTTATATATAAAAATTGAGAAAATTAAAAACCATTGACTGAATCTAGAATCTGCCGAGGACAAAAAGAAAACCAATTTTGCTCTATAGCTAAACGAACAACTATAGAGCAAAACAGTTTATATGGAAGCAACAACTTAGAGAGTTATTAGACCCATGCTAGTCATGTACGTACTCAATAGATTTTCAGTAGCACCGGTCTTTATATGTACAGGCATGTCGCTACTTCCAGTATTAATGATATTATTAAACACCTCCTGTTTACTCTGATGTTCATCACTTCTTAATGTTAATAATTCATCCAATATAGCTGGAGAATCATAAGTCAACAACGCATTAATATCTAACTGACCAATTGCTTGGCCCCCCTGATTTGATTTCCCTTTCGTAGCTTGACGAGTACCACTCTGATACTTACCAGTACTACGAATACTCGCATAACTTTGACTAGTTTGTTCAAGAACTTGCATATACATAACACCGACAGGAACTTTAGCTTTAGTAAATGATTTCAATGCAGGAATATAAACATACTCATCCAACTCAACATCAATCATGTCGGCAGCTTTGTGAATATTAGTAAACTCAACAGTTGTGAAAGGCTTTATGGGAAAAAATAAACTAAAATCTTTATCAGTTTTCAATCGTTTTCTAAAGTTCGCTTCTGTGTTATTCTTGAAAAATCCTTCAATGATTTTTTTACTATCTTTTCCACCAATCAAATTATAAACATCAAGCAGCAGTTTAATGATTTTTTCTGTCTTTATTTTAGAGTCTTTTGCCATTTCTTTAACTTTCAAATCTAGAAAATAAATAACTTTTCCAAGATATAGCTCTTTGATCATTGCTACTGACTTTCTACTGTAAATCCCACTTGGCGAAATAAATGTGTTAATATCTAAGTTGTGACGCTTACTCTTTGGAGTTAGGTCTTTAGGAATGATCGTTGATGAGATCACTCCCTTAGTTCCGTACCTAGCAGCTAACTTGTCCCCCACTTTCAAAGGTTCAGCTTGCTTGATCAAATAAACTATTCTTGATCCAGTAAACTCAGCTCCTTTGATCTTATGTCCACCTACTTTAGTGAATTTCAAAGGTACGTTGTCGGAAGCTTTAATTTTATCATTCTCGTCTTCATATGATTCTTCTAGAACTTTAATAGTTTCACGAGTTTCTGTAACCAATTGTTTATGTAGATTCAAAACTTGTTTGTCAGTACTATTCCGAGTATTTACAAACACTTGAATAGATGTTATTTCACCAGATTTAGCCATTAATTTTATTGAATTTGGACCACCTTTAATTACAGTATTGTCTGCAAGATCGTCATCCTCGAATCCATTGTCATTGAATACATCAAAATCCTCAAGATAACTATCAAGACTATAGTCATATTGAAATTCAACTAAAATATCATTCTTAGTCATTTGTCCACCAATCTCTTTTACAATATTCAATATCTTTACATCGGGTGGGACGATGATTGATACTTCTCTTACTATGTCACGTTTCATTTTCTCTGAAAAATTCTCTGATATGACATATGAATCCTCATGACTTCCTCCTATATAATTCATTATCGCCATCGTTGTGTTCGCTCCGCTGCAATAGATTCCATTCTTCGAAAACATATTCGTCCACGCCACTGGAGAGTTTTTACTTACTTTGTTTCCTACTTCAAGAGTATTCATATCCAAAGGAATGAAACTCGCCATCTTTGTGCGACTCATTCGAGACACACAATCAAAAGATTCAGTGGTTCCGTCATTATATTTTACAGTGATGTATTTATTTTTAACTACCTCAATTACTTTTCCAGCTTTTTTTGCCTTTTGTACGAATCTTCTTGATGCTAATTGAGGTACTATATATTCAGCTCCTGTACCAATCAGAGGAGGCTCGTTCCCTTGTGTTCCCGTCACTTGTTTTGCCGATTCATTCAATGATAAATCGTTACTTCTATCACCAGGAATTATTAATATCCATCTA